>Ga0308016_10000498_pt1 | contig 20056 bp, 19 predicted proteins | sample Neamet233_FD_203129 | JGI IMG/M metagenome (GOLD analysis project Ga0308016, IMG submission 203129) | Marine microbial communities from water near the shore, Antarctic Ocean - #233 | ecosystem: Environmental > Aquatic > Marine > Unclassified | place: Southern Ocean | collected 2014-07-28
AGGCTGTAGAATTAGCATTCTATATTGCCGCCGTCTTTCCCCTGTCAGCAAAGAACGCAGCCAAAATAACCTGCAAGATTTGCCGAAATCAAATGGCGTCAATGATTGAATAAATCTCTAAAAATCCCGTGCAATTCGGAGAAACTCTATGCTTCGCCATTATTTTTGATTGTGATCCTTGCTCTGTCAGGGGGATACATCTTGATTTCACTCAACTCTTCCTAGGAGAGGGAATAACTATATAGCAGGAAATATTAAAAAGGCTAGAAAACTAAATTGAGAAAAATCGAAACTACAAATAAAATTACCCTAACCATTAGGTTTTGATACGGATAGAATAAGACTGAAAAGCTGAAGCCAAAAAGACATATGAAAATTAGAAGTGACAATAATTACTCATGAAAAATCACCATTATCAAGTAGTGATCTCCTACAGTGGCAGCAATTACTACGGCTGGCAAGATTTGGGTGATGAAGAGAATAAAGCTACAGTGCAAGGAACTATCACTCAAGCGCTCAGAAAAATCTGTAAATATGCTGACTGCAGCGTGTCAGGTGCGAGCAGAACAGATGCAGGGGTTCATGCGCAGGGGCAAGTTGCCAAGCTCTCTATTCCGCTGAAAATTACAGCAGGAAAACTTCAGCTTGGCCTAAACTCTTTACTGCCTGAAGACATTCGAATTTGGCAATGCTTTGAATGCCTGGCCGATTTCAATCCAAACAAGCAAAGTATCAGTAAAAAATACCGATATTATTTTTCCACCGACAGCATTAGCTCACCAATACTGCATGGAATTATTGCTCATGTTCCATCAGAGATAGAAGGAGCTAAAACCAATTCCCAATTGGACCTAGAAAAAATGAGGCAGGTTTGTAATCTTTTTGTAGGGGAGCATGATTTTTATAGCTTTTCTAGCAAGGACAAAAACATTGATTCAACTATTCGAACGATCTATCAACTCGAAATAAAAAGCACAAATGCAATTGGGCTGGATGTCAATGTCTATTACTTCGAGATTGAAGGGAATGGATTTCTGAGACATATGGTCCGCTATATTGTTGGCGCGATCTTTAAGGTGGGGAGACATGTCATAGATTTCGAAGATATTCGTCAAGCTCTATGCAATCGAAATGAACAAAAGTTCAGCCCAAAAGCCAAAGCCCGAGGACTTCACTTGATTGAAATTACTTACTAAGATATCGGCGGGAATGGCGTTCACAAATCAAGCCTAAGCTTACCGATAGCATAAACGCTAAAACGCACAAATCTCTAAATTAACTTTATCGCTTCAAGAAGGTGTCACATCGCCCTTTGAAAATTGATGACAAGCAAATGAAAGTTCATCCGGGTGTTCGGTCGCGCTGCTTGGCAGATGACGATATCATCCTCCCCAGCCAGGGATGCTCGTTAAAGATGTAAGCTGGCTTAACTTCAATTTAGGCATTTAGTGTTCACGTTAGACTTACTCTATAATTGTTGCTGTTTTTCACTGAAATCTTAGGAATTATTGTTCGATAATGAGCGGAAAAAAGTCAGAATCAAATTCACAACTGCCGCCAAAGGAAAAGGGCTTGCCACGATTGATTGCCGCCACAAGATTCTCCTTGGCTGGGCTCAGGGCTGCACTGCTGCATGAGGAAGCATTTAGACTCGAGGTTTTCCTCTTCTGCTTTCTTACTCCCATAGGGCTCTGGCTCGGCGAATCTTCAGTTGAGCAGGTGCTATTAGTTGGCTCTCTGTTTGTTGTCTTACTTATGGAGTTGATCAATTCCGCCATAGAGGCGACTATCGACAGGAGCGGAATCGAGTTTCACGTTCTTGCCGGAAGAGCAAAAGATATAGGCTCAGCCACAGTCTTCGTGGCGCTTCTATTGGTCGTGTTCACATGGGGCATGGTGCTCCTCTAGTCGTTCTTCATAAGATAAAACCCGGTAGAAAGGATAAATTTGAAAGAGACAACGAACTGGAATCGGCAATGAGCTCTATGCAGAGAATACAGCTGCTCCTATTTTCCATGCCTGTCGCCCTAGCTCATTATTACAGTCTTGATCGAAGTCTTTTCTCCATTATTTCTGCCTTCGTTTCCGTAGGCCTAATAGTTTTCACCAGCACCTCACTGGTTAGTCGTATCAAGCATGGAGTTTTTAGAAACACCATTGGTTTTGTGTTAATTTATTTGTTGTCTTTGTACTATGCCGCACAGTTTATTAGCTACTATCTGCAAGGGATGTACTTTAATAACCAATTCTTTTTCCACTTAAATTTAACAACTCTCCGTGAAAGCCTTGCAGCCTATTATCCTTTGATTTTTCTAGTAGTTGGCTGGACACTCTGTGTACTATTTGGCTTCTACTATTTTAGAAAACGACTACCACGCTCTGACTATTCATTACTCAAACTCGTAGGACTTTTCATTTTTGCCCTAATGTTAGACCCTGGGCTGCGACCATCAGCTGTAACCATGGCCAACTCCGCACTCTCACCACAGATAAATTCACTCGATGCTATAGACTGGGAAGAATTGGATCTTGATCGGGATGCATTGACGAATCCGCAATTCACATCATCCGCTGGAAAGAATCTGTTACTTATCTTTCTCGAAGGCGTTGAAGCAATTTATACCGATGAGAATCTCTTCCCCGGCTTAACTCCGAATCTGCAGGCATTGAACAAAGAAGGATGGCAATTTGATAATATGCAGCAGGTCGAGGGATCTGGCTGGACAGTGGCCGGGTTGGTATCCAGCTTATGTGGCACGCCATTGCTATATGAGTCCAGCTTCAACGGCAATGAGATTCTGTTTTCGCGTATTCTCGACAAGGCTATTTGCTTGCCCGATATTCTAGGCAGCGCCGGATACCAGCAAGTTTTCATGGGTGGCGCCGCGCTCGAGTTCGCTGGCAAAGGCAGCTTCTTGCAAGAGCATGGCTTTGATACAACCCTGGGCCGTTATGAGTTAATTGATGAGATTGAAGATCCTGACTATGTAAACGGCTGGGGGCTTTATGACGATTCATTGTTTTCTCAGGCATTAGTACAATTTAATAGACTAGCCGCATCAGAACAGCCTTTTAATTTAACACTACTGACCGTAGATACTCATCATCCAACTGGAGAGCCCTCTGCAAGCTGCAGCGAATATGATCTAATCGACAATTCGATCTTGCACGCTGTTCACTGCACGGACTTCCTGTTGGGAGAATTTCTCGACCAAGTCAAAATGTATCCTGCTTATGAAGACACGGTGGTGGTTCTTGTCTCCGATCATCTTGCTATGCGCAACAATGCATTTCCGTTATTTCCTGCGGACTATGAGCGGCGACTATATTTCAGTGTGCTCAATTCAGGCGTTGCTGCTGAGCAAGGAATATTTGCCACACCATTGGACATTTCACCTACCGTGTTGCAGTTGTTAGAAGTTCAGCATGACGTTACGTTTCTTGCCGGCCTAAACTTGCTAACTACATCGTTGTTAGAAGCCCAGAGGGATACCTATAATCCGGATCGGCTCAAAGCTATACGCTACATCAACAGCAATCATCTCTCTTCGGTAGAGCGGAATATTGTGTACTCACTCAGTTGGCAGACTCTCGACGAGATCGATTTATCAGAAGGTATATCGAACGCGAGGTTCAGCGATGGGCAATTGCAATTCGATGCGGCGACAGGAGACCCCTACTTCATATTACCAGTCTTACCTGATGTGGAGTTCGGTGATGCTGTGCTTTATCTAACGATGCAAACCGATGAAAAAATTATCGTGAAAATCTACTTCGAAGCTGCAGTTGGACTGGGTTACTCTGAAGGAAACACAATGCAACGCAACATTGAAACTGGTCTCAATAGGATGGCCTTCGATTTGAACTCGGTTGTCGCTGGAAGCCGAATACGTATTGACCCCGGACACTTGCCTGGTCCCTATAGCATCCATGAGTTAGAAATTAGGGCACAATAGCAGACGTTATTGTCATGCAGGGTTTACGAGCTGTCGAATATACGGCATGAGATCTGTAGCCATCATTCCACGCTGGCCATCCGCCTGCATGGAGAGATCTGCAGCCTCACCGTGAATACAGGCGCCGGCACAGAGACTGTTCTCTAGCGAGTTGCCCTGCGCGACCAAGCTACCGACGATCCCACTCAACACGTCTCCCATACCGCCGGTTGCCATGCCTGCATTACCTTCGCTGCAGAGAAAGATTTCCTGCCGCGGTTTCTCACCCGCGCAGATCAAACTACCACTTCCCTTGAGAAGGCAAATACCTCCCCAGGTTTCATTCAATTGACACACGGCGGCGTAGCGATCTTGCTGAACCTCACTAATCGAAATATTTAATAAGGCGGCTGCCTCGCCAGGGTGTGGAGTGAGTATCCAATTGCATCTTTTAATACCGGTACCTTTCCCGGCGGCGCCCTGTTCTCGCTTCTCGGCGAGTAGATGCAAGGCGTCGGCATCAAGAATTAAAGGCGTTCCCGCAGATATTTGTGTCGAGAGTGCCTTCCGCATTAGTCCGCGCGCCCAACTACCGCGTCCTAGCCCAGGGCCAATCACGATAGCCGTTGCTCTGAGAATGAGATCGTTGATATTCGCATTATCGTCTTCGGTGCCTAACACCATTACTTCCGGCGTTCTTGCCAACAATGCAGATTGATGACAGGAGCGAGTAATAACGCTAACGAGGCCTGCCCCGCTTCTGAGTGCCGCCTCGGCGGCCATGATCACGGCACCCCCAAAACTGGAGTCACCGCCGATAACTAATACATGACCATGACTGCCCTTGTGCGAAGCGATTGCCCGAGGCGCCAGCATTGTCCTAATCGAACTGATGTCTATGCGATGCGCCTCTGGCTTCGGTGAGGACTCACTAGTAAATACTCCGTCCGGCACATTGAGATCGTTATAGATAAGCTCACCGACATAGTCGCCAGCTTGATTCGTGAGTAGACCCCGTTTCAAACCGATAAATGTAACCGTCACATCGGCCGTGACTGCGACGCCGAGACATGTGCCTGTGTCCGCACTGAGGCCGGAGGGGATATCAATCGCAAGCACAGGTCTATCTGTATTGTTGATGAATTCGATGGCCTTTGCGTAATCTCCTTTCACTTCTCTGTTTAGCCCAATTCCAAGTAGTGCATCGATGACAACGGAATGGGCCTGACCTTTCTCATGCTCAAAATCAGCGAAGTGCGTTATCAAAACTTGCTGCTTGACCGCCCATTCACAAGCAAGCCTCGCATCACCTCTCAGTTTTTCTAGATCGCACAGAGTGATAACTTCAGTGCCTAGCCCATGCTCTTTCGCTAGGCTGGCGAGGAGATAGCCATCGCCTGCATTGTTGCCCGAACCTACAAATACTTGCACATGGCGCGTATGCGGCCATTTCTCCATTAACTTGTTAAAGGCAATCGATCCAGCAGTTTGCATGAGGGTAAAACTAGGAATGTCGAACTGCTCAATCGCTATCTTATCGAGCAGACGAACCTGCTCTGCCGCATAGAGATCTCGAGGCAGTATGGCTAGGTGATCTGTCATAGTTATTTGTCGAATTTCTGAATGAGTCGTCGCACCAGCCGAAGGCCTGCATCCAATTCTTCGATGGAAATGTCGTCAGTGTTCTGTATCGCCCAAGGGTCCTGAACGTCACGCAGATCCTTGTAAGCAGCCCGGCCCTCTTCGGTGAGCACGACTAATACCGACCGCTTATGCTTAGGGTTGGCATGATATGAGAGTAGGCCGTCGGTGACCATAACATCAGTTATGCGCTGCACGGCCTGCCGCGATTGGCCTAGGACCCTAGCTATGCCCGGCACCGTCAACCCCGAGCTGGAAAGAGCGATAACTCCGATGACTTTCCACCTAGCACTGGTTAGGCCCAGCGCCTCGGTCATGTCGTCTCCTTCCGCGATTAGAAGTCCATTCAACCTAAATACGGACAATACAAGGTCAAGAAATAACATGCGTTTGGGGGAATGCATTGGTTCTCCTCTGAATCTCACCTTCCTACGCCCCAAATCCGCGCTTGGATGGATAATACATGTAAAACGGCACCGTCTATGTCAGCATGTTGTCATTTGACACCGAATATCCTGTACAGTCAATTATTGTTTGATGCCGCAGAATCGAGAACACGTTCTTTACCACCTCCTAATATTATAATGACAAAGTTTGTCGTCGCTATCATGAGTCCGATTTGTCAAGGAGTTAGCAAAGGCGCTCATTTGAGCCTAACACGGCAAATTAAGTAGCTACTTCTCATAAGAAAATCATCATGGATAAATTACTATCACTCTTTCTATTCGCTGCTACGGACGATCATGACAAGATGGATCCCAGGGCCACTGCATCGCACACAGTTTAGGAAGACGCTTGGATGATCAGGTCAGAGAGATTCCCGTGAAGGATGTCATGGCGCAGCAGGCTTACGATAAAGCTGCCTTGGCCTCAAATTTAAGGCGATAAATTTCTTTTGCGGCTGCATTCAGAAAATAGTTCACGCGGTACGCAGTACAATTAAGACTCAGGGATTAGAAATAGAATCCAACAACAGACCCACAACCTCCTAACTCGCCGCATCGCCAGCCTTACCTGTCGCACCGAAATTTGATGGAGTAGAATACTAAACGAACGTTAACGTGATATTAAAAATCATCAATGAAAATTAGCCGTCTAAACCTGCTTTGCTTTATTTTCCTAACAACTGCTGTTGGCGCCGCCGAGATACGCGACGCAAACAGACTGCTGGTCGCCAGCAACGTGGCCGGCCAATTTGAATCGATGACACTGCTGCAAACTCGAAATATCATCCGGACATATAGCAGCATCGTAGCGATGTCCGCCGATATCGAATTACCTCAGTCTATTAAGAAGCAGATAGCAGCCTGCTACAAAAAGGCATTCGCCTGGGAAAAATTTGAAGATGGAATCACACAAATCCTATTGGATAATTTCAGCAAGGCCGAGATGACCCTGCTAACAGATTTTTATCGCAGCGAAGGCCTTCCACCTACCGAGATTACGAACTTTAAGGAGGCGATTGCCAAAGGCGAGATAATTCAGCAGCTCACTGCCGATTATATTTTTGCTAACAGTGACGGCTGCGTCGAACATGATATAGATCTCATACTCGGCTTCCTTGCCGACCCGCTGCTAGAGTCAAACAAAATCCTAACCCTCGATTAGTTTAAGAAATTTCTCAAGTCGCCCGTTTATCGACCGTTGCTGTCTGTTTACTAAGGCTCCACCAATTCAATGCGCACGCCGTCCGGCCCTGCAGCAAATGCGATTCGTATTGTGCGAAATTCGCGAGGGTTCATCGTAAACTCCACGCCATTCCCCTTCAGTTCGAACTCTGTTGCGGTGAGGTCGCTAAACTTCCAACCGATGTGATCGAAGCTCCGGCCCTGCGTCGGCGCAACTTCGCCACTCGCCTGACTCACTAGTAACAAGATGTCACCATAGTTCAAGGCGGGAAGTGCGCCCTTCCATAACTCGCGCTCTCCACCGAAATTTTCGCCATACCATGCCAGCGTGCTTTCGGGATCTGGCGACGTAAGATGAAGGTGATGCATGCCACGTAGCTCAGGGTCATCGATGATTTCAATCTTCGTGCCCCAAGGATCCTCAACGAAGCCTATCTGCATGTCGCTGAATGCGACAAGATCACCTAGCTGCTTGCCTCCATCGGCAACAACGCCAGCGACTACATTCGCCACATTGGCCATGGAAAACCCGAAATGATCGACACCAGACCCAACCGATCCTTTACCTGGGTCGCGCTCGTAAAAAATCACCGCGATATCGCCGTACATAACACGGTCGACCGGGTAGTCGGTATTGGTAGAGCGAAGAAAACGCGCCGCCTCGCCTCCGAAATGTTTTACATACCAGTTAACCGCCTCTTGCGAGCTGGTAGCAGCGAGATGAATATGGTCGTAAGGAGCCGCAAAACTTTTTACGGGAAAAAATAGAAATAAAGCAGCGAGAAATGAGTACTTTTTCATATGACAGCCTCTTTTATTATTCTGACTCTAGTGACTTTTAGTTTTCCTGGCTTTACTGAGATGCGCTAGTGCGTCATGGAGTAAACCAAATAATTTATACCTAATCGATAGGCAGCGTTTGCGTAACGAGTTGGATAGGAAGGATGGTAGGTATGTTCCCAGCCATCACCCATGTCGGAATTCCAATTAATAAGAACCATGACTCGACCTTCGTCGTCGAGAATCGCATGGTTTGTAGCGTAGTTAATACCCTGCTCACCGAAGTCATCGTTGCGAAAAAGCGCAGGAATCATCTGTGGTCCATCGATGTCGTAGTAAACGTGAAAGATTTCATGGTCCGCTTTTAGCTCTACTACTTCTCGATCGGGAAAAACCTGACTAAAAGCTGAATAGAAATTATCCCACTGTCGCTGACCCCAAAAATCGTCGATGAGCAAGAAGCCCCCGCGCAGCAAATATTCTCGCATGTTATCTACTTCGTTCGGGGTCAAACTGAGTCCGCCTCCTTGGCCTACTTCCAACATATACAAGAACGGGTAGTTGAATATTGCCGCATCGTCGAAGCGCAGCACGATGGGCTCGCTCATCACGCGGATATTAGTTAGTCGAGAAACTCCGCGCAAGAAGTTGATATCAGCATCGGGAAAATCGATCGACCAAGGGCCATAACCATAACCGCCACCATAGTATGTGTCGAACTGAACGCGGACGAAATTGAATTCACCTGCCCCATCATATGCTAGCTCGCTAAAATCATTTTCCGCTGCACTAGACAATCCGCATTGGATACCTACGAGAAGGAAGAGTAGTGCCGTGATTGATTTGTGTGACCTGGCGAACGACAGCATAAGTTCGGATATTTCTACGACTAAGTTGAAGGGCCTGAACAAGCGGTTAGTGTGTCTGGATTCCGATCATTATTCAAGCATGAACAGCTATTGCTGGCGCAGCGAGGCACAGTAGTCTTCATTGCTAACGGCAGGCGTGAACCAAATGTAATCATAGGCCTTCACTCTGCCAAATTGCTGAAGATAATCGGCCGGGTTATTGCTTACCTCATCGACCTCCATAAATGCCAGAGAGACAATCTCACTCTCATCTAAATTCGACTGTCGGTTCAATAGATAATTAGGAACGCCGAGATCACGACGTATATGGTAGTTGCCTGCAATGAGAACCTGCATTTGCTGTGGGGAATTCGCAGCGAGGCTGCCAGCCATCGCGAAGTCTCGCGCCTGTTGCACCCTTACCATCGCTGGAAATTGCGATTCGGGCAACATACCGCAGTGGCTCTCATCGATGTCCTTATTGAGAGCGATCATCGCCTGTTCATCGAGCACGCCTTCGATCTCCACGGCAGTCGGCGCACCATAAACCCGCATCATTTCTTCATTGCTAATGTTCGCCGCATTTATCAATACACCGGCCTTCATGGCACTATGTAACAAAGGGCTATAATAATCCCAATTCCAACCGTCGTTATCCCATTGAAGATACTCGTTGACCCGCTCGAGGCTGCTCTGCCGATAGTCTGACAGTTCTCGAAGTAGCGGCTGCTGTTTACTGCTCATCATCTCGAAAGATACAGCTGACACATTGTCTGTTTGAAGAACATGATTGAGAGTGCGAAGCTGCAACGCATGATGATCTGGATTGTCATGTTTTTCACCCAAAAGAAGATAACTAACTTTTTCTATTCGCGCGAGAAGTTCATCCGCCGCGATGAAATCGCCAGCTTGGCTATCCCATATCATACCGACAAGCCCGTGATCAACATGCAGCTGCGACTGCCACAGCTTGGGTTGATCCGGCTGGCTAGAAGCGCAGCCAATCAAAAGCAATAAGGCTAGCGAGAATGAGGTTTTAATTTATTCCACCCATTTGCATCCATTGTTGATAGATCTCATCGGCCCAGAAACTCTGAAAATAGGCGATCGCTGCAAGCTTCTCATCTTGTCCTAGCGCATCGATGAATGCTGGCATTTTTCCACCCATGGCCTCCCCTCCGTAATCTATTACTCGAAGCAACACTTCCTGAGGATGATGCCACGCGTGTGCCGAGCCGTTTAAAGGTGGTGGCGGAAACGAACCGTCATCTAGTTTTTCACGCCAATCGCTGACAATGCCTTGCGCCTCTGTACCGTGGCAAACGGCACAGTTCTGCGCAAACACTTCGCGCCCAAGCACAACTTGTTCTGCACTATTCCAACGCTCAACATTCATTTTTTCAGATGGCTCGTCACTGCTTGCATTTGCAGACAGAACACCCGAACCGTCTACTTGCAGGCTTATCATCTGATCGGTGCAGCTCGCCAAAGAGATAATACAAAATAGAGTGAGGAATATTTTCATAGTATTGAGGTTCATCGCTCTCATTCTATTTTCTTAGGGTAATCAAAATTGACAAGTTCGGCGCTAGAAAATCTTATTTCTGACCAGGCGTCAATCGGCAGCCTCAGCTGCACTAACCCGCAGGTAGGAATATTTTCAATATCAACGTTGGCCATCTCATTCACGAAGTCGGTAATGGCTGGATTGTGCCCCACCAGCATCGCAGCGTCACATTCAGCATCTAACAAACTGGCGGCTTTAAGAAACATAGTGGACCCGGCAAAATACAGCTCCGGATTACTCCCGACATCGTCACTCGAAAAGCCGATCAGCTTAGCAAACATCTTCGCAGTAGTTTTGGTTCGAACCGCTGGGCTACAAATAATGCAGCCCACGCGCCCATTTCGCGCATTGAAGCGCTCAGCCATAACCGGCAAGTCATTGATACCACGATCAGCCAGCGGCCGCTCGAAGTCTTTCAGATCAGGATTGTCCCGGCTAGATTTGGCATGACGGAGAAGGTAGAGGGTTTTCATCAATAAATTCTGGCACTCAAACCTAGGCTAAAAAGGAGCGGATAACGGCCAATAGGACCAACATAGTGCAGCCTTATACCCCATATAGCCAAGCAACTCCAGCAAAGTTGGGTGCCAGGACGCTCGCGTTTCCTCCTCGTTTTGCACGGCTATATGAACCGGCAAATAGCTATTTATAATTGCTGTATGTAAAATGCTGCGCCTTCACTACTTCGGTATTGTCAAAATGAAAAATATCTTTGCATACGCTCTCTGCAACCTACTTGCGGTTTTCAGTCTTAACGCTTCCGCTCAGGAAGAATCTAATGTTGCGACGCAATTGGAATTAGGTGCTATTTTTACTTCCGGCAACACAGAAAACGAGAACATAAAATATAAGGTCACTGTAGATTGGAATCAGGCTGAGGTTTGGGACTATCAATTCACGAGTGACGGCTTTCGTTCCTCACAAGATGGCATATCAAATGCGCAGCGCCTCTATCACACCGGTAGCGCCAACTACACGATCAACCCAGATAGTTACATACAGGGTCGCATTGCTTATGAGAATGACAAATTTAGCGGTTTCGAAAGCCAATCAGATATAACCGTCAGTTATGGTCGAAACATGCTGCAAAACAGAGGAAATATGACTCTGGGACTGACCGCTGGTTTGGGTGTACGTCGATCAGAGACCGAGTTAAACACGGAAAGCGTGGCCATCGCGCGTCTAGCCACCAACTATAATTGGACTTTGTCTGAATCTGCGGATTTTATCCAAGACTTCAGCATCGAGACGGGCAGCGACAGCAGCATCTATCGCTCCGAGACCGGCGTCCAGACAGACATCCTCGAGAACCTATCTCTTAAATTCTCGGTGAAACTAAAGTATCAAACAGTAGTTCCTATTAATCGAAAGAAAGCGGACACTGAAACCGCGATCACTCTGGTGTTAAACTTTTAGACCTATGCTTACTTTGATACGGCTAGATTTAGAAATTCAAGTAGAACTCCCGAATCACATATGGCAATAATCACGAGCGCAGGTACAACCCATCAATCTTTAGAGATTCGCGTATGACTCCTGTAGTTAAGCTGTATTGGTTGATCACTCTGATTTTCCTCCCACTTAGTGCGGCCTGGATGCTCTCTAATAGCGGAGGTTCTTTCTCTCTCGACCATGTAAGTGATGCACCCCTTGCCGTGGCCATGTTTCTAGCCTGTCTTGCTTGGGCGCTGGTTGGCGGCTACGAGCTACTATTCTCAATCAACAACCTACGGCGTAACTATCCTGTCTTGGCAAACATCCGTTATGCGCTGGAACACATACGGCCGGAAATTCAACAGTATTTCATTGCAAATAATGTTGAAGAGAAACCGTTCTCACGCGAACGCAGAAACTTAATCTACCGCCGTGCCAAAAGCGCTACCGATACGCTTCCCTTTGGCACAGAACAGGAGATTGCCGCCGAAGGCTACCGCAGCCTTTCCCATTCGATGACGGTTAAAGAAGTAGCCAAAGAAAGTATGCGTGTCGATTTTGGCGGAACGGAATGTCAAAAGCCTTATAGCGCATCACGACTCAATATCTCCGCCATGAGTTTTGGTGCACTCAGCTCCACTGCTATAGCCGCACTCAACAAAGGGGCAGCGTTGGGAAATTTTTCCCATAACACCGGCGAAGGCGGTATGAGCAAATATCATCTGGCACACGGTGGAGACATTATCTGGCAGATAGGTACAGCATATTTTGGTTGCCGCAATGGGGATGGCTCGTTCAACGATGAGGCATTCGAAAAGCGCGCCAGTAACGATACAGTAAAGATGATCGAGATTAAGTTATCGCAAGGTGCGAAGCCGTCTCATGGTGGCGTTCTACCAGGTACAAAAGTGACACAAGAGATTGCCGAGATAAGAATGGTTGAGGTTGGCAAGACCGTCAACTCACCCGCCAGCCACTCTGAGTTTGAGACCCCAAAGGGCCTATTGCAGTTTGTGAAACGCCTGCGCAAGCTTAGCGGCGGCAAGCCGATTGGTTTCAAACTCTGCTTAGGTAGGAAGGTGGAGTTCATGGCAATCGTGAAGGCGATGCTGGAGACAAAAATTCTGCCTGATTTTATTACGATAGACGGAGCCGAAGGCGGCACTGGTGCCGCTCCCGTCGAATTTTCTAATCGCCTCGGCACACCCTGCATCGAGGCAACTTATTACATCAATCAGGTACTTATTGGTGCGGGGCTGCGCGACCAAATTAGGCTGATCAGTGCGGGTCAGACCGCTACGGGCTTCGATATGCTCGAGAAAATTATCGTTGGGGCGGATACGGTAAACGCGGCACGATCTATGATGATGGCTCTGGGCTGTGTTCAGGCAAAGGCCTGTAATACCAACAACTGTCCCACGGGAATTGCGACGCAAAATTCATCCCGGGCCAAAGCTATCGACGTAGATGAGAAGTCTGTGCGAGTTAAGAATTTTCATAAAGCGACCGTCCATGCATTCATGGAACTATGCGGAGCGATGGGAATCAGCGACCCAAATAATCTCTCCCCTTCTGATCTCTACATTCGATTTGAGGGCAGAGCAAAACACTTCGATGAAATATACGAAGCCTTAACCGAGAAGCAGCTGCATACTGACGATATTCCCAACAGCTATCGCGAAGATTGGCAAAAAGCATCTGCAGACCATTTCTAGCCAACCGCTTGGACTGAGGGCTATACTGGTATACATACACTGTTAACGATTCCTTCTTAATCGAATTGTGACTGTTTGGTGAGGACAACTCATGATTTTACGTCTACTACTTATTTTCGCTGTTCCACTGACAAATAGTTTGCTGCACGCGGATCAAACTGATGATCGCCTAGGCGATCTATTCGCAACTCTACAAAACCTGGAAAATGCTCGTACTATCCAGATCACCGAGAGTCAGATATGGGAGATTTGGTTGCAGCATCCCAATGCAGACGTACAACAGTTGATGATCGTTGGCACACAGAGAATGAATGCTCAACGCTACGCTGAGGCTATGGTTGTTTTCAATCGCCTTACCGAAATTTTCCCTGATTATGCTGAGGGCTGGAACAAGCGTGCCACCTTGCACTATGTGTTAGGAAATCTGGACGCATCAGTCAGTGATATTGAGAAGACGCTTGAACTTGAGCCAAGACATTTCGGCGCTCTATCCGGACTCGGGATGGTATTCATTCAAAGAAAGGAATTAAGCAAAGCAAAGAGGGCCTTTCAGGATCTGATCGACGTGCACCCGAATAGTCCAAACGCCAAACAGAATCTCGAACTCGTCGAAGAGCAGTTGCGCTTCAACATCATCTAGAAATTTTATCCCAAATAAAAAAAGGGTCGCTAAGCGACCCTTTTTTTCGAACCTATAAAGCTTACTGACGTGTAGCAGTAACGCCCATCGCACCGAAGTCGCTACCGAATTCCCCGCTCATAGTGTCTCCTTCAGCAGTCCCTGTGAAATCCAAAACGATTTCCTGCCCTTGAACTGAAATCTCAGCAGTAAAGGCTGCAGTGTTGTCAGCATAGACGATGCCAGAAATAGGCGCGTTCAACACGTCTGATGCCATCTCCCCGCTACCATCTGCGTTCATTGTAAGAACCACTGGAAGCTCACCCAATGGCGAGGTAATTGACGCATCCCAAACACCAGCTGCAGGAGGTGGGCCACCGGCCGCACATCCAACTAATACTGAAAAAGATAAGACTAACAATCCGCTTAATAATTTTTTCATTCTAAATCCACCTAGTTAAATAATGTCAATTTCAAAATTTATTTTACAACGGAAGCCTTGAGTTATCTTCCGGCGCTGCTCGCTGCGGCTCTTGCCCCTCACATTCTCTAGAACAGGTAATTGAGAGGACATCCCCATCGTGAAACGGTGGACCTATTGTCCGGTTAATACGCGCTTAGTCAACCGAAAAACCCTAGAGTGCCACTGATTATTGGTTAAACGAGGTAAAGCGAGCAATTTCAATTGTTTGAGGGAGTCTTAAGGAACCACCCATGCAGATTGCCACTTCAGGCCGGTGCGAGCGAAGCCCATTGTAGCGCTGATTTCACGTTCGATTCCTGGCATGTGGGCAGCTCCATAAAATACGCTGATCCGCCTAAAACCTGGGTTTTGTAATGCCTCACCTAATACCCGCAGTGCCGCCTTGTTGCGGTCGCCCAGTATAGTGAGCTGCTGTTCTAACTCCTCACCGACTATCACACCTCCGCTACGACCAAGCTCCTGGGCAAGCAGAAATTTAACTGCAATTTTCTGATTCTCGGAGTTCATTGCATTTATGAGTGACAACATAGTCAACGAAGACAGTGGTCCATCCGGCGAGGCATTTTGTTCTGCAATCTGCGCCAAAGCAAAATTCAGAAACATGGTAAAGAGGTTCTCATTCTTGCTGGCCATCAACTTATCGAGCTCTGAAGGCGTTAGATCAGCATGGAGAAAATTCGACTGGGTGTAGTCGATCTCTTCGAGCTGAAAGCCAATATCCAGAAACCTCGCCATTGACTGCTGAATAAAACCGATCAGCGAGCTGCTTGGTTCTCTGCCACCTCTTACCGGCACTTGGTTTGGCTCGGCTATTAGCTCATAGAGAACTAGGTCCTGCGTATTAAAATAGTCATTTAGTTCTGCGTAATATTCTTCTTCACCGAGATGCACGGCAGCCACAAGGCTTAGCTGTATTCCTGCATCATTTTCGAAATTCACGATTGCTGTTTGTAGCTCACCTTCCCACTCTGTATTCCCCCGAACAAATTGGACGTACTCTGATTCTTGTTGTGCCTGCAGCGGATTCATCGCCACACAAAAAATCAACACGAATAGCCGAGCACTGAATCGCCACAGACAAATAGGTGATTGCCCAATACTCATAGCAGTCTTTCTAAAATCACCAGGCAAGTTCTAGTATCTCCATCACATCATTTGCGTCATTTATCTTTCGAGGGTTGTTCCTAACCACCGGATGTTTAGCCGCCCTTTCTGCAATGCTAGAGAGCTGATTCATGGTCACATCAACATCACGCAGTGATGTCGGCAATCCCAAACTCGCGACCAGCGCCCTTACTGAGTCCGCCGCGTTCCGCTCTTTGTTGCCAAGCGCATCATTGATAGCCTGATGCCTGCTTGTTTTTTGCTTGGCATTCCAAGCAAGAACCGCCGGCAACATGACACAAGACGTATAGCCGTGGGGTACTCCACAAAGACTGCCCAATATATAGCCAATGCCGTGACTCGCTCCATGGGACACTGTGCCAAGTCCACAACAGGCTAACCAGACTGCTTGTTGATTCAGGCTTCTAGCAGATAAGTCTGTAGGATCACTCTTACAATCGGGTAAGGAGCTGGCGAACAAACGTATCGCATGAAGAAAATGACCGTCCAAGAATGGGTGTGAGTCGACAGAGCAATAACCCTCAACGGCATGATCCAGGGAACGAATGGCAGTAGAGAGCCACAGCCATTCTGGTGTGTGCAAGCTAAGTTGGGGGTCATAAATGATAGTTTGTGGGCAGAGGTCAATGCCACGATAACCCTCCTTTGCGGACGTCTCTGTGTTTAGCACACCGGCGTTGTTGCTGAATTCGGCACCGGAAAGCGTTGTCGGAATAGCAACTTGACGAACTTTCGGATCGCCCTTGAATAGACTGTAATCTGCATACTTCGAACCGCGTGTGCCATCTCCATATTGAGCGTATTCGATGAGCTGTGACTCAGACTCAACACCCTGATCGATTGCAAGTTGTACGACCTTGCAGGCGTCTATGATTGAGCCTCCGCCCAATGATACGAGTAAATCAGCATCCGCATCGCGCACCACTTCCAAGGTGCGCATCACATCCGAACGCGGAGTGTGCGATCCGATGCCGTTAAGCAGGCCAGCAAAATTACTTCCCAGCACGCCCTGAAGTTCAGCGAAATCGTCGGTAACTTGACTCAGATTAGTCGATGCCACAAGTAGCACGCGCTGCGCGCCTAGCCTTTCAACAAGCCGAGCGAGAGCTCTAGGGGCATAGGCGCCAGCAAATACATTTTTGAGCTCGCTATAATTGAACTCGATACTTGTGTCAGTTGGAAAAGTAGGATTTGTTGACATGGGTTGCCTAGTGCCTTCATTACTGATTTTTATAGGCCCCACTATAATCTAAATAGCCCTCAAGCTCTCCGATCCCAAGCGGTAAGTTTGTACCTAAGTCCCCTCCAGCGCTGTTATACTCAAGAGCAGAATATATTTCACATAAGCAGAAGTAAATTCCCTGAGGGGGGAGGTTAGACATGGCGACTTTTAGAGTTAACGGTTTAGAACAGAGTCTGGATATAGAACCGGAGATGCCCTTACTTTGGGCTCTGCGCGACGAACTCGGTATGACAGGAACAAAGTTTGGCTGCGGTATCGCCTCCTGCGGCGCTTGTACCGTGCACGTTAACGGTAGTGCGGTTAGAAGCTGCGTGACGCCGGTGAGCGCTGTCGAAGGGCAGGAAATCACTACAATCGAAGGCCTGGCGATGGTTGCCACGGGTGCGAAGTCATCCGCGCCCGATCTAAGTCCTGTTCAACAAGCATGGATCGACCATCAAGTCCCGCAGTGTGGCTATTGTCAGTCCGGGATGATCATGGCCGTGACTTCATTGCTCGCCACGAATCCAAATCCTAGCGATGCTGATATAGATAGCAGCATCACAAACGTCTGTCGCTGCGGTTCATATCCACGAGTGCGCAAGGCTATTCATTCGCTGGCTTTAGCATAAGGGGTACTGAATATGAAAATTAGCAGAAGACGTTTTCTACTTAGTACAGCGGTCGTCGGTGGCGGTGTGCTTATTGGCTACTCGGCACTGAAACCAAGCAAACATCGCAGAGCGAACGCGCTGCTAGCGAAGGGAGAAGAACGCTACGTTACCTCTTTCATTAAGATTGAGCCCAATAACAAAATCACTATCTATGTGCCACATTCAGAAATGGGTCAAGGCGTACATACCTCACTACCGATGATGGCAGCGGACGAGTTAGATGCTGCCTGGGAAGACATCACCGTCGAACAGGCACCAGCTATCGACATGTTCGCCAACGGCGAATTGGTTAAAGGCTTCGCTGGTGAATTAGGCGCGCCAAGTTTCCTTACCGGCATCATTAACGCCAGCGCGGTGACCGTTGCTGAAGTTATGAATCTGCAAACTACTGGTGGTAGTTCCTCGGTGCGTTTTACCGGTGAATCCTCGATGCGAACAGCAGGCGCAGCAGCACGACAGATGCTGGTGGAATGTGCGGCAAATCGTTGGGGCATAGCAGCAGATGAATGCAGCACACAGCTGACACATGTACAGCACAATGTCAGCGGACGTTCACTCAGCTATGGTGAGCTTGCCGCCGATGCAGCGCAACTTGAACCACCCGAGAACGTAACACTGAAGGATCCTTCTCAGTTTACTATAATGGGCAAGGCGATATCACGCGTAGATATTCCCGCCAAGGTTAACGGTACTGCCGTTTACGGTATCGATGCACAAAGGGAAGATATGCTTTACGCAGCGATCCGCCTGGCACCCGTATTCGGAACAAAACTAGTTTCGGTTGATGTCGGCGACGTGCTTAGTCGACGTGGTGTGAAACGCATCATCGAATTGGAAGATTCTGTCGCAGTTGTGGCTGATAGCTACTGGCGTGCAAAAGAAGCACTAAAACTTGTTAAGTCAGAGTTTGAATCTTCAGATGCGGATACAACATCCAGCGCCGACCTGTTTGCTGGTTTTGAGCGCAACCTTAGCGAGGACAAAAACAGCAAAGTTTTGGAAGTTGGCGATGTAGAAGCGGCGATGAATGATGCCGCCGATGTCATCGAAGGAAATTACACAGTTCCTTATCTCGCGCACGCGGCTATGGAGCCAATGAACTGTACCGTGCATATTCATGATGGCATCGCGGAAGTCTGGACCAGTACACAAGATGCACTTAGCATTAAGGGTCGGGTCGCATCGATTGCAGGCGTCGCCGAAGACGACGCAATTTTCCATCATAGTTATCTAGGTGGCGGCTTCGGAAGAAGACTGCCTTTCAACTGGAATGTCATAGATCACGCGACACTAATCGCTAAGAATTTTGATGTTCCTGTGAAGACCGTTATGAGCCGCGAAGACGATATGCAGCAAGACTACTATCGGCCTGCGGTCGCAAGCAATTTCATGGCTGCCTTCGATACGAATGGCACGGTACAAGCTTGGCATAATCGCTTCACCGGGCCAATACAGACACCCGGCGCTTCGCATATTCCTTATGCAATTCCAAATCAGTCTATCCGTGTTGTTGATGGCGACACGCATGTGCCTATAGCCGCATGGCGTAGTGTCGATCATTCCCAACAGACATTTTTCACAGAGTCTTTTGTCGATGAGATAGCGCATCGTTCCGGTAAGAACCCTTATCAATTTCGTATGGAGATGCTTAGCGCACATCCTCGTCACCGCAAGGTGCTCGAGGTTGCTGCCGAAGCGGCGGGCTACGGTCAGAACTTGCCAGACGGCCACGCTCTAGGGATTGCCGTACAGGAAAGCTTCGGCAGCATCGTTGCCGAAGTAGCTGAAGTGTCCTTAGATGCTAATAACCGACCTGTAGTGCACAAAGTCACCTGTGCGATAGATTGCGGCTGGGTAATAAATCCAGATACGGTCGAGGCGCAGGTCGAGAGTGGCATCATCTATGGCCTAACCGCAGCATTGTATGGTGAGATTACTATCAAGGATGGCCGCGTCGCGCAGAACAACTTCCCTGACTACGAGATGGTGCGTATGGCCGATTCGCCAGAAATTGATATACATATTGTAGAGTCTGGAGAGGCATTAGGTGGACTGGGCGAACCTTCAACACCACCACTTGCCGCTGCAGTAAGCAACGGTCTGTATATTCTGACGGGGCAGAGAGTCAGAGAATTACCACTGAAAAATCACGACTTCTCACGCTCTACACCGATCGCGCAGGTTTAGACTCATATTAAAAAACGAGCGCTGCGATGCGCTCGTTTTCATTGTATAGTCATTTATTTTACGGCCTGCTAAGAGATAAACGACCGCGGACCTAGGGACACAGACTTCCAGCTGTTCCGCTCTCCTTCAGGAATGGCCGCCATGCTACACTTTCGGATCTATCAGAGGTAAGCATGACAGTATTAGTTCTGGGATTA
>Ga0308016_10000499_pt1 | contig 20021 bp, 13 predicted proteins | sample Neamet233_FD_203129 | JGI IMG/M metagenome (GOLD analysis project Ga0308016, IMG submission 203129) | Marine microbial communities from water near the shore, Antarctic Ocean - #233 | ecosystem: Environmental > Aquatic > Marine > Unclassified | place: Southern Ocean | collected 2014-07-28
AAAATCGGTGATTGTTGCGTTTAGCATATCAACAGGCGTGCCCCATAATGCTAGGATGTCATCCTGTTCAGGTGTTGAAGAAGCATTGATGTTCTCGATGGCAATCGAGCCTGCCGAGCCAATTCGTGAGAATAGAATACTCGTTGGTTCGTCCTCCAAGACCATAGCAATCTCAAGTCCGTTCGCACGAATGAGTTCAATATTTGTGACGTCGAAACCAAGCGATATATTTTCTCCACGTAAATTATATGCACTTAACAGTCCATTCTTTTTGAGAATGATATACTCGACATCTTCGACCCCCGTCAAGAGAATATCATCGGGTCTCTCCATATCAATGGTCAACATTGGTTCTTCGGAAGTGGCGATTGAATCGAGATTGAATACCGATAATGTAGTTTGATTGGCAACAGCGAGTTTAGAGGCAGAGAGAGCATATGGTGAATCGAATTCGACGCTACCGTTCATGAGTTCCCAATTCATTTCCAAATTTGCCACATCATGAATCACCATGACCGGGCCAGTCGTTCGATTGTCAATGGTTGCCATCCAACTATCTCCGGTTGCGACATCTTGCGGTGCTTCAATTCCCCCCGCAGGTAAAGATTGATGGCTCAATTCCCAAGTAATGACGGTAAAGAGCATTAAAAAAACAATGATTGCTAATACTCCAGTTTCTTTACTTTGCGGGTTACGATAACGCTTGAGTAGTCTGGAACATCGCCTCATGACAAGTCCAAGTGCTTTTTTGGGATCGGTCAAAAGAGTGACGAGGCGAGCATTTATGGTTCGTTCATCGAAAACTTTCCACCAAGCATCCGACGTTCGGTCTGCAAAGGAAACCGCGAGTGCTGCAATCAACATACCTCCGATGATATCTGAAAACCAATGAATCCCCAGATAAATAATGGTAAAAGCAGTGATGAGCGTATAGGTGAGTACCAATGCACGGTACTTGTTCCAACGACGGTCTTCATCGAAGCGGGTAAGGCACAACCAGACGGCGAAAGGTATCCCAATATGAAGCGATGGCATTCCGTTGGTAAAGGGGTCAATACGCCTAAACCAATCACTGATTTCTGGGGTTAAATCATAGGCTAAAGTTTCCATTCCGGGAATATAATCTCCTGTCACCCGGACATTAAAGAACAGATAGAATGGAATTGCTAAAATGTAGACCCATGCGATACTGAGAGTCATTCTATCAGCAATCCACCGGTCATCAAAGAAGGTGAAGTAGAAGACAGATACGTAGCAAATAAACATGAATCCTGCGACATAAAAATGGGTGAGTGCAACGGTTAACCATTTGGCCTCAAACAGTTGTTGAACTTCCAATACGAGGTCTCCTTCCAGGCCGTAAATGAACGGAGTCATGTCAAGGCCAGTGTTGGCAATGATGATACGGTCTAATTGGTCGAGAAGTTCTTTTGAGTTGTAAATGATAAATACGATCGAGATATGAATCCAATATCTACGAAAGAAATCGACAAATGTCGGAAGGGTGATTTTCATCCATGGTGGCTTAAACAAGGGTAACAAGATGACCCCAAGCGCTAATGCGCTCACCATCCAACTCAGATAGATGCCATCCATCAGTTAACCTCAACCCTATCGGGGTGGGTATTGCACATGAAACCTCGCAGACAAATATGTCTGATATACGGTTCCTTGACTTACCAAGCGCCGTGGACGTAGGGTTTGCCGTTGTCCGGATCTCTTCGGTTTGCTAAATCCCAGATACGTTCAAATCGAAATATTCCACTCGAGCAACCTTGCGTCCATTCAAATCCAAGAGCATAGTTCCCAACAATGCGTACTTTTGGTTTCTCTTTCGGTAATGCTTCGACTTGTCTTCGGAGAGTTTTACTGGTTTCATCCCCGTTGCGAAGAGGGGAACATTTAGCGCAAGGGCACGCATGACGTAGGTTATCATAGGTGATGTCAAATTCAGATTCATCATCGTATGAAACAAGAACATCCAGTTCTCTTCGTTCAATACGAGACATTGTTGGCATTTTCTCGGACATATCATCACCATCAAATGATTTCAAGGCCTGCTCCAGGCTCCTCGACGATTTGTTCTTGTAATGCGGAAACGATTGCAGCAAATGCAATGGCAGAAGGTCCTTCAGGTTCGCTTACGATTCGGTGAACTCCATCATCTCCACCTCGGACAAAGCCAGGGTCAAACGGTAGGGCGCCGAGGAAAGGGACACCAAATTCTTCTGCGGTGAGTTGTCCTCCACCTTTCTTGAAAATATCCAGAGTGACGCTGAAGTTGCCCTCATCATCTGCAGTGGCTTTCAAGGTCTTACCAGCAGGAGCATCAATTTCGATTTCTGAGCCAGGGGTTGCTTTGCCAGAAATGGTGTAGCCACTCATGTTTTCGACAACACCGAGCACTGGAACTTTGAGCGATTCAGAGAAGGTAATCGACTTTCGACTGTCAAGGAGTGCTACTTCTTGTGGTGTGGTCACGATGACCATTCCGTCAATATCAGGGAGTGATTGGGCTACAGTGAGTGGTTCATCAGAGGTGCCCGGAGGGAAGTCAATGATGAGATAATCGAGATTTCCCCATTCGACATCTCCAATAAATTGCTGAATTGCGCCGAGTTTGATTGGACCTCTCCACACAACAGGTGTATCCTCACTTTCAAGTAAAAAGGCCATCGAAATAACTTTGACTCCAAGATGGCCTTGAGCAGGATGGATTCGACCAGATTCAACATGCAAGCGTTGTCCATCGAGTCCCATCATCTTCGGAATGTTAGGTCCAGTAATGTCGATGTCGAGGATTCCAACTGAGAGCCCTTGTTGGGCCAATGAAAGTGCGAGCCCTGTCGAGACTGTGGATTTCCCTACACCGCCCTTTCCGGATAAGACCATGACCTTATGCTTGATTTTTTTACCGATTTCTTCCATCGACATTTTACGCTTCATTTGAGCATAAGCCTGTTCCATTTTCTTTTGTTCTTGAGGAGAGGCATCTTCAGGCTTATCGTCCGCGTTGGGGTCGTGGGTTGAGACAGGTGAATCCGACATGAACCAAGCACCTCACTGCTGTACTTCAACCCATCTTTTACCGACGCTTTTGATTCAGCAGCATACGATGACCCGAATGAAGAATGGCAGTGATGAGGAGAAAAGTAAAGGTGAGACGGATATCGAAGGACTGGTCTGCATACGCCCACGCTAAACCAATCGACAAGACCAACCCCACAGCATAACCTGCAGTATTGGCCCGAATTTTTTCTTCATGAACCTTTATTTTTCCAAAAGCGATGATGATTGGGCCAACTGTAAATGTCATTACTGTAATCAATGCAACAATTATTTTGAATACGGAATCCCAATCTTGAGCAGCGGCAACGATGTGAGCTAAGAACAAGGCTGCATAGAGTGTTGCGGAAATACAAATGCCGCGAAATAAACTCGAAGCACTCTGGAGCATAGTGTGTCGAATCTCTCTTCCTTTGAGAATGCTTCTCTTGTTTTGAAAATCAATAAATACAGTCGGCATCATGGACATCTATGCGCCTCCTCTTTGTCTGTGTTGGGAATTCGTGTCGATCACAAATGGCGGAGGGGCTTGCTCGTTCAATGGGCCATTCAGCAGATTCTGCCGGCACACATCCAGCCAACTCCATAGCCAATAATGCCGTTGTAGTACTCAAAAGCCGTGGGATTTCGGCCGAAGGGATGATGCCGAAGAATGTCGACACTTTTTCTGCTGATGATTATGATATGGTCATCTCCATGGGGTGCGGAGTGCATTGTCCTATCTTGCACATTGACCAAGATTGGGAATTAGAGGACCCTGTAGGTCAGCCTCTTTCTGTTTACCAAGATACCGCCGATGAGATTGAGCGAAGACTCAATGCATTGCATCAGTGATTATTCTTCTTCCTTTACTTCAGTTTCTTTTTCTTCTTCCTTTATTTCCGTTTCTTTTTCCTCTTTTTCAGGAACGTCACCAATCCCATCGAGTTCGATGGTGAGGACGCTAACGGTTCGTTCTCTTTTGTCTTCTTGGGTTAATGTTTCCGAAGAGCAATGAATAGTCCCAATAATTACTTCAGCTGGTAGACCTTGAGCAATGATTCCATTTCTGCGACGACAAATTTCAGCCACATCGACTGCACGGCCAATTGTTGCACCTCGTGCAACAAGCTGAACTTGGCGGTTCCCTTCCTCCATGGTCATGACGACAGCTCGAACATATGCATGCAATGGTTTTTTGCCAATAAAAATAGAACGTCTTTCAGTCATAGTACTCTCTCTCAATAGAACTCTTCAAGGCCTCCCGGTTAAGAGTTCGCCTGTTGCCTCTTGATGAAATCTAGGCAAATCAGGCTAAAAAATGAGGTATTGAGGGGAGATGGTACGGACGCCGGGATTTGAACCCGGGTTCAAGCGTTGGCAACGCTCGGTGATAACCACTACACTACGTCCGTAGATGTAATCACCCCAAAGAACGGCAGTATAAACGGTTGTCGGCTCGACTGAGTGCTCAGTTAAATCCGAAACGGTCTTGGCCTTGTTCACTTTCTGGTCGGTTCCGAATCGAAATGATAACAACTACCGTTACACCGATGCCGAAAACAACCAGGATACCCATCACGACTCCAGTAGTGAGGATGGAACTACTTACGCCTGGTAAGACCGATTGCTCTTCAGCTAATTGAACGGCAATAGAAGTGGTAGGACTCACTTTTCCATATACGTCTGATGCTTGAATCAATACTTCATGCGTGCCAATCGGGATGCTGCTCCGAACTTGCATCTCAACAGAATAGATTCCGTCGTTTGCAACCGCATCGCCGTTACTTCCATCATCATACATCTTTTGCCAAGTGGCTTGAGAAGTAAATGGCGTGAATACGCCAAGGTTTGCCTGTGCGACAAGAATTCCATCGTAATCGCTTATTGCTACTTCGAGTACAACCGTAGAACTCGTTTCACCTTTCTCAACAGTTTGGATCCCTGGATTGATGATGGTGGGGGCTGTGTTGAGTACATTGATGTTCATTTCTTTCATGATGTAATCTGAGACATGATGTGGACCATAGATCGCTTGGAGCGAAGTATTCATTCCATCAACATGCCAAAGAGTAGTGAATTCTTTTTCTCCAAGTCCATCGGTCAAGATAAACGGCAATGCTTGCTCGCCTGGAGTCATCGAATCAGGTACTGAGAAGTTACCAAGCCATACTCCATTCGATTGAATCAATACCACAAGTTCACCACCAGACTCTCTCAAGTCGATCATCACACTTTCAACACCGTGCCCATCATAGGCTTGAGCATTTACTATCATGATTGTACCACGTGGACCCGTATCAGGCAGCACCTCAAAGGCATACAAACGTGGTCCTTGGTTGATAATTTCAATTTCTCCTGAACCGGTTGTGGCCAGCCCCCATGTATCGGTCGCCGTCACATTGAGTGAGAGGTTTCCGACTTCGAGGCCCGGAACAAGAATTTTGGTAGTGAAGTGATTATCTCCAATCATTGCATCACCTTCAAGTCCACGATCGTTCATTTCCACAAGAGCGCCTCCAAAGGGTGAGAGATCGACTGTTACTGTATTAACATTCAATTCATCATCATTGATGTGGGCTACAAGCGTACCGACACTTCCCCCTTCACCATAGATGACGCCCTCCTCGATGTAGAGTTCGACAAGGACAGGAGCAGTGTTGTTTTCAGCAGTAATAATTGAAGGGGATAGAATACGTTCAACCACTTGACTTTCGGTAAAGTTGGCTGTAGCATTTTCTTCACCGTATGGGATTTCTAATACTCTATGAACGCTTGAGAGAAGTCCCATAAGTGGCCCTTGGTCGATGATGGACCCCGATGCATCTCCATTTCCACCGTAAGACCCAGCCCAGTTGACGACATGTAAATTGAAACCATCTCGGGGGTCATTGCCAGTGGATTCCGCAGTAATCACCAATGAAAGTCCTTCTTGGCCGGCAAGGCGAATCGAATCGCCCGGAATGAGAGGGATTGGCATCAATCCAGTTTCTCTTGAAATCGAGATGTCCCCCAAGATATCTTCCGTCTCTGGTTGAGTGGCGTTGACTTGAATCGGGCTGTTCTCAGGGCGTTCATCGCCACTTGAGGGGTCAGCCCCAGTCTCTTCCCACACCAATCGAACAGTTCGGTTTTCCCATTCGGATTGAACGGCTTGGTAATCCCACGATTCGTTATGATTTGCTCCAATGCCCTGGCCATCGAAGAAGTTACCACCGTTGACTCCAGTAATATTGAACCAGGTTTCCTGGTGAATTACATTGACCAAAAAGACCACTTGTGTGGCATTGGCTTGGTTTCCAGTTTCTTCAATTCCTCTGACAATTCCAAAGGTACCCTGAGCATCACCAGTAATGACACCATCAAGATGTAAATCATCTTTCAACGTGTTTCCATTTTCGGTCAACCAGTGCAACTCATGAATCGTTCCGTTGACCAAGATGCTTGAGTTTTCATCATCTTCGTTGACTCCAAATGTTCCTTGGCCGATAAATTCACTTTTTTGGTCGGTACGAACACCATCTTCCCAACGGTCAAGGACAGTCAATCCATCCAAGGAGACATCCATACGGAAATCTTCCTCGTTGATAATCATGTCAGCAAGTGCCTCGAATTGTGTATGTTGCAGTCTACGAACTCCATTTTCATCCCATGTTTCAAGGAAAAAGACACTGACTTCACCCGTCACATTGAGGCCTTCTATGCCCTCTTCATTTTCTTCATTGATGAGCAGATCTCCAGTCGCTTCGATTCGAAGTCGTTCAGACAGGTCACCATCGATCATTGAACGGTTGAACCACCCTTCAGAGACATTTGCAGTCACTTCACTTCGTGAGACCCCATCGAGTGTAACCAAATGGAGTATGCCGCTGCCTCTGGCATCAAATACCTGAGAGGTGAGTACACCCGATTGAATCGTTTCGTTCTTCCATATCGAATCAAGAGTCAATGTGAGGTTCGTCGAACTATCATTGGTATTTTCAAGGGTCGAGAGGTTTCCGTTTCCAAGTTCCCATGAATTGAGTACTGTTCCTTGGCGCATTTGCCAACCTTGTCCATTGAAATCTAAGGAGAATCCTTGTTCTCCATCCTCGGTCATGTAGGTTTGGTCGAGGTCCCATGATGTTTTGAGGAGGACTTCATGATCTGCCATGGGTTGATTCCATGTACCGACCGTGAAGGAACGTACAGTTTGAACAGGTTCCGCAAGTGGCGTACCATCCCAGGCGTTAATTGTAACAGTAATCGAGAGTTCGTCTTGCCATTCCAGAGTCGTGTTGATTTCGGCGTGGGCTACACGATGGTCGTCGACGGAACTCCAAGAGATGAATACATCAGTGGCCAGGCTTGTACCATTGCGAATCTGTGTCACATCGACATCGATGTCATATGAACCGTTATCTGCAAAGGTAATGAGATATGAATTCTGGTTTTGGCCGTTCTCTCCTTCAAGCCAAGCGGCGTTAATGGTTGGTTGTACAGGTTGTCCATCGGCTGTTGCGATGAACACCAACGGGAGAATCATCATCAACAGAAGTGCAAAGGCAATCCTCGGCTTTCGCATGCTCATAGAAAGAGGTAAAGTCTGCTCCTCTTCAATACTTGTGCTGCACTGTGCATTTAGTAAATGTTTGAGAAGTCGTTACTTACAAGTCAAGAACATATCCGAACAGAAGAGGTGCCACGATGGTAGCATCACTTTCAATGACGAATTTTGGTGTATCGATGGCGAGTTTACCCCAGGTGATTTTCTCATTTGGCGGGGCTCCAGAATAGCCCCCATACGATGGTGAAGATTCGCTAATTTGGCAATACCAAGACCATAAAGGTACTTTTCTGTCCAAATCTTGGTGCAAGAGAGGAACGACACAAATCGGGAAATCCCCTGCAATGCCACCGCCGATTTGTAAAAACGCCAAAGAATCGGTTCTTGATTCGTACCATTTCGCTAAATCCATCATGTATTCGATACCATTTTTCAGTGTAGTCGAGCGGATTTTACCTTCGAGGCAACGTGCAGCAAAAATATTGCCAAGGGTTGAATCTTCCCATCCAGGGACATATAATGGGAGGTTTGTTTGTGCAGCAGCAAGTAGCCACGAGTCTTCTGGGTTTGCTTCATAGGTCGATTCCAAAACTCCACTCATCAACAACTCATAGAAGAATTCGTGTGGAAGTTTCGAGATATCAGACTGGTCAGCCTCTTTCCAACAGGATACGATATGATGTTCGATTTTACGGAAGGCTTCCTCTTCTGGAATACAAATGTCGGTAACTCGGTTGAGGTTTTGGCGTAGTAATTCAGCTTCATCCTCTGGAGATAAGTTCCGCCAATTCTCGATTGAAACATAGGAGTTGTGAGCGACTAAATTGAATAAATCTTCTTCGAGGTTTGCGCCTGTACACGAAATCGCAGCGATGTGTCCTGCTCGAATCATTGGAGCCAAACTTCGCCCGAGTTCAGCGGTACTCATGGCACCGGCAAGGGTGAGAAATATTTTTCCACCATCAGCCAAAAATTGAGTAAGCGATTGTGCTGTTCTTGCGAGTTCACCTGCATTGAAATGCCGATAATGTTCGTCTACAAATTTCCGAATAAACATTTCATTCATCCTCATGTAAGAAGCGAGGGAGGTGATGTCTTCGCTTGAGTGATAACGACGAGATTTGTTGTATGAGTTTTTGATGTATATCATCGGCTAAAGCATTAGGGTCCGAATTACCACAGGTAAAACAATCCAATGCAAGCCATCCCTTTTCAGAATAACAATGTGCAGAGACGTGGCTTTCGTCAAGTAATACCACTGCTGCAAACCCTAAGGGTGAGTGTGAGCCATCAAATTGTTCGACATGCGAATGAACATTCCGAGCATTACTTCGTTCAACTGCTTGTTCAAGGATTTCAAGCATCCATTGTCCATCTTCGGAGCTCGGTGAAACATACCCAGTGTAATCGAGAAATACATGGGATCCATGGGCTTGAAGATTTGTCATGATACTCACCTGTTCCTTTTCTTTCGCACGCACATTCATTATTGAAATTTGTCTTTCTATTCCTTCATTTGTTGCCTGAAAAATGTTGATTCATTCAGGTTCCGATGACGACCTTGTTGAAGTCCATGAGGGCTCCATCGCCCATCCTTTCGTGCCTTGAGGTGTGCTGCGATGGCTTTGGTTGCTAGCATAGCTGCTGTGAATTCAGTGAGGGGTGTATTTTCTTGGGCTACGATCTCGTTGATATCTGCGCTGATAACTGTGGCATGCGGAGCAGAAAAAACGGTTTCAATCGTTTCGATGGCTTGCCAAAATGACAGTCCACCGGGTACAGGGGTGCCAGTAGCAGGGACAAGACTCCCATCGAGTCCGTCGATGTCCACGGTCAAATGAACCGGTCCTGAAAGTGTACGGAGTGTCTCAAGCCAACGAGCCCATGCAGTTTTCCCATGGGTTGGGGATTGCGTATCGCGGGCGAAAAAGGTCGTGATTCTCTCATCACTTTGAATCAGTTCAGCTTCTTGTTTTGAATAGGCGCGAATTCCTACTTGAAGTAAACGTCCAATTCCGAGATCAAGACTTCGACCAGCAGCACATGCATGTGAATAAGCCTCACCATTGAGTTCTTCGCGAAGATCTGCATGTGCATCGATTTGGACTACAGTGAGGCGGCTGAGGTCTCCTTCTAACAAAGGATGATGCTGAGCGGCAAGAACCAAGGGGGGCAAAATCCCATGTTCTCCGCCTAGGACCATTGGAAAGCAATCACCGGAATACCATGGTTGTAAATAGCCACTTATCTTGTCCAATTGTTCACCTAAGTTGTTTCCTTCACCATCCCATTCTGGAGCAGTATAGATATTCGCTCCAGCAGGTATGTCTTGATTGAGCGAAGCATCAAACAATTCGACTTGTCCACTGGCAATGACACAGGCTGCGGGACCTTGTGCTGTACCTTGTCCATACGATGTGGTGAGTTCATAGGGTACTTGTAACACAACAATATCTACATTTTCACCTTGTTCAGGTAAACCGAGGAAATTTCCCTCAACATAGTCTTCGCTCACAACCTTGCCCTTACACGGGTGTTCTTGAGGCTGTTGTTTGATGTTGTTTAAGGTGAGTCGCTGGCTGGGCTGTATGTCGGGGGGCATCAGTTGCCTCCATATTTCGATGCTTGGAGAGACAAAAGTGACTGATTTTTCTTCTTTTCATGAAATATCAGCGATGAGTCTATATGGGTCGGATGACAATACTAATATGTGTCTGCGGAGTAATTTAGCGGCGAACGGAGGGAACACAAAATGACAATGACATTATCAGAACTCACTCGAGCAATTCAACAACACATCGATTTGGAGATGGATGAAGAAGTCGCACAAGGTATGGCGGAACACGCACTCGGGTTTTTCGGGTTCTACAACCGCATTATCGACAACGCCTTGGAACCAACCGACCGTAACTTGTTCTACATGTTCCAAGATTACGACTTGCTTACAACTGAATCTGAAGAAACTACTCTTTGGGACGGGCGTGAATGGAGAATCCACTATTGGAAATTCAAGCCAGACCTACGTGAACGGGTTGAATCTTATATGCAACGAAATCGAGACCCTGAAGATATCGATCCTTTTGCAGATATCTATGGCGGTAAAACGAATATCAATTCGATCTGGACACGTGAATCCGAAAGGGTGACCAATCCAAATGCGTTTACCTCGGATTGGTAATTCGTTGGTTAAGTTCTTCAACGACCACCATGACCGCAGTCCATGCGCGTTTGGGCACTTTGCGTTCTTCTCTTGGCCAGTGCATCAGTGCCAATGCTCACAACTGCTCAACAACCTGACCTTTTACAGGAACATTGGTACCACACGTATACAACGCTCACAGTTGATGTAAATGCCTGGGCTGACGACCACCCAGATATTGTAGATTTGACTTCTGCAGGCCAAACTGAACTCGGAAAAAATCTCTGGGTCGTTCGTATCTCAGATTGGAGTAACGATACAAAGCCCGATGGAACGGACAAAGAAATTGTCTACATCGATGGAGGCCATCACGGTAACGAACATCTTGGGACCGAATTGGCTTTCCTTACGGCAGAATTCTATATCGAAGGATGGGCTGCTGGTGACCAAGAAGCCATTGATGTTCTCACCAACACTGAACTGCATATCCTCATTATGCTAAATGCGGATGGTAACGACCTCGATACCCGTTGGAATATTAATCAAGTCGATTTGAATCGAAATTATGACCACCATTGGAATGAGCAAGACGAATCTCAGCCAGGGAGTGGTCCCTTTAGCGAAGCAGAAACTGCTGCCAATGCCAATTACATGAATACCGTTGTGCCCAATGCCGACTTGTATGTCACGATGCATACCGGTGTTTGGATTATGTTACATCCTTGGGGCTATATTCCAGACCAACCGATCGATTGGGAAATGTTCCATTTTATTCGCGATGATGTTCATGCCAACATCTCGGAGATACCGATTCAAAATGCAAATCAAGGTCTTTATCCAAATTCTGGAACATCCCGAGATTATGGCTATGGAATTATGGGTTATCCGACTTTTACTTTCGAAACAGATGATGAGCAATGGTTGCTAGGGACGGCTGAATCTCTTTCCGACCGTTTGGGTGAAGAGTTGGAAGTCATGCGATATCTGATTGATAATGTGTGGAGTTGGCGAGCACGTTTGGAAGTCCAATCCATAACGCTTAGTGATGATGAATTGACGTTAGATATCAATAATCTTGGCCGTGCAACCACTGCAAATGCAACGCTACAATACTTTGATTCTGAGGGTGAAATGGTTTGGAATTCAACCAATTTTTCTGTCAATGCCACCAATTCAACACTTGTATCCTTCGACACAACTTCATTTTCAATGACCGACGGTGGGGTATGGGAGTTGCGTTATCAGGTTCGAATCGTTGAATCCGCACGCTGGACTTCTGAGCCTGTTGAGGCGGAAATGGTGAATATTATTGAAGATGACAAATCAAGTTTTCTTATAGGATATGGATTATTTAATCCTGTGACCATTATCGCTGGCTTTGTTGCTGTAGCTGCAGTGGTTCAAAGTGAACAAGAAGAAGACATTTAATTTTGGTTCATCTTTCTTTGCTGAAAGTTAGGCGCGAGGTTTCAAGTGCTACAAGGACTACGCAAACATAGGTGAACTCATGAAAGTAAGCGTAAGCCCCGGACACAACATTAACGGAACTCTAATATTACCCCTTTTCGAAGGTTCGGAAGAAGTTCCGGAATCTCTTGAAGCAGGCCTTCATACCGCTTTGAAGGGTCAAATCAATCGTATTCTTCAAGATGGAGATTTCAAAGCGAAATTGAAATCGACTATGTCGATTATTGGTGGCGAAGGTGGGAAAGCAATGCTCGTCGGCCTTGGTAAAGAAGATGATGCCGATATTCATGCTTATCGAAAAGCAGGTGCAGCAGTCATTGCAAACCGAAAGAAAGTTCATGGAACCGATTTGACCGTCCGCTTCAGCGGTGCTTCAATTGAAGCAATGGGTGCTTTTGCAGAAGGTATGCTTTTGCGTGATTATTCCTATGACCATTACAAGCAACAGGATGAAGACAAAGAAGGCGAAATTGACACTCGAGTCACCTGTGATGAAGGGCAAGAAGATGCCCTTGGTTCTGTGATCAATATCCATGCTGGTGTCGCCTCTGGTGTTCACCTTTCTCGTGATCTTGGCAACTGCCCTCCAAACGACATGTACCCAGAAGCATTTGCTGACCAAGCATGGGAATGGGCAAAGCAATACGACGATGTTGAAGTAACCATCATCAACTATGACCAAGCAGTCAAAGCTGGAATGGGTGGATTGGTTGCAGTCGGTATGGGCTCAGCACGCAAACCGTGTATGGTCATCTTCGAACTCAATGGCGAAAGCCCGGGTCGATGCCCGCTCCTTGTCGGCAAAGGAATCACCTTTGATACAGGTGGAATCTCACTCAAACCAGGAGCAAATATGGACGAAATGAAGTATGATATGGGTGGTTCCGCCACCGTTTTCGGCACCATGCAAGCGCTTGCAGCAACCGGGCATAAAGGCAAGGTCGTCGCCATTACTTGCATGGCTGAAAATATGCCATCATCCAATGCACAACGCCCAGGTGACGTCATCAAAACTCTCTCTGGAAAAACAATTGAAATCCTCAACACCGATGCTGAAGGACGCCTGGTTCTGTCCGATGGATTGTGGAAAGCTGGTGAATTTGACCCTGAATACATCATTGATTTCGCAACTCTGACTGGTGCATGCGTCGTTGCCCTTGGCCACGAAGCAACCGGCCTTTGGTCCAATGATGATGACTTCCGAACTCGGATTCATGAGGCTGGAAACGCAGTCGACGAACTCGCTTGGCCTATGCCACTCCTGCCAGCCTTTGAGAAGGAAATGACTGACTCAAAAATTGCAGACACTCGAAATCTCGGTGCTGGTCGCTGGGGCGGTGCAAATACCGCCGCCGCTTTCTTGAAGCAATTCGTACCAACTCGTAACTACGAGAAAGATGGTGAACAAATCACTTGGGCACACATGGATATCGCAGGAACGTACTGGGGTGCTAAGACCAACTCAATGGTTGGAAATGGTGCTACAGGAATTCACGTGCGCACAATGTACCATCTCATTACCAACGGATGATCGATTCATTGTTGAGCGTGTAATCACGTCGCTGAGTCGCACTTTGTGAATAATCTATTTGATTGATGTACACACGAATTCTGATTGAGGTCGTGCCTTTTCATTGGTTTGACGGAAATTAATTTCAATGCCAACTTCCAATCAAGTAGATCTGATTCACACAAGCGTTCGAATGGACAAGTTTCTGGGGATTTAAATCCTTCAATATCACTTACGCACACTGTGATAGATCGAGGTGCGGATAGCGGGAGTTGAACCCGCGACAAGAGGTTGGAAACCTCCTATGTTGCCACTACACCATATCCGCTCGATGTGTTATTCCTGCCGAGTCGCCTCTCCTCTTTGAGTGAATCGGTCTTTCAATTACCAATTCAAGGCATAGGTGGACGCGGCGGAGGTGGAGGAGGGACTCTTCCATTGACTCCAAACGCCTGACGAAGGGTATCCTTTGGTGGCTCATTTATTCGATTCATACGGGCAGTTATTACCTCTCGGGCATGTTCAATTCGTTCTTCAGCATGCCGCGCCTTCGAAGAGTTACCACGTACCATTAACACCCCCATGAGGGAGAAGAGAACAATACCGCCTAACAATGCCTGAATAATTGGCATTTCGAGTACCTTGCTCAATCCCTTTGAATCATCAGAATCGGACTCACTTTCATCAACGATTCGAGAATCAAATACTTCCATGTTCACTGAAACTGAATCCATTGCAGTATCTACGCCGGGTTCTTTGATGGTCACATATAATTCGAAGTCTCCATTACTTCGTCCTTCTCCACTGAAGAGAACAGTTTGTGTCAAACCAGTCGTTTCAGTGAAGGTCAAAACATGAATTTGTTCCGATGCGATAATCGAGGAGATTTGCTGCCATTCTACACGGACCGTTATGTCACTGAGTACGCTTACTATCGTGCAACTGAAAGAGAAATAATCTTCTCCAGCAAGGTCGAGTTGAATGGTTTCGGGAGTGCATGTGAGTTCAGCTTCAGCTATGTTACGAGCAGGGTCATCGATCCAGTGATCTGGCCTTGACGCGCCAGACGACTGATTGTCACCGAATCCATCGCCATCTGAATCGACCCATTGAGTTGGTTCATTCGGGAATTCATCATCTGAATCAGCATAACCATCTCCATCGTTATCGACGCATCCAATGGCGTTTCCAAGTATAGCGGTTCCATATATGGTTGGACACGAATCACCATCAGTACCTTGCCGGATATCTCCACGACCGTCACCATCGGTATCGAACCATTGAGATGAATCATTGGCCCACAAGTCATTGGTGTTACTTGCTCCATCACCGTCTGCATCTGGACATCCAAAGACGTCACGATACGATGTTCCGATAACCGTTGTACAATTGTCTGGTTGCGTTCCGTTTGGATTGTCACCATATCCATCGCCGTCAAGGTCTTCCCATTGAGTTGGTTCATTCGGGAATGCATCGTTACCTTGCGATGCCCCATCGTTGTCAGCATCAGGACAGCCATAGGTGCCAATATTGGAGTATCCTTCTTCAGAAGGACAAGAGTCTGGTTGTGTTCCGCTTGGATTTTCTCCATACCCATCACCGTCACTGTCATTCCACTGTGTTGGGTTGAGTGGGAGGGCATCAGCACCGTTTGAACTGTTCCAGCCGGATTCATTTCCGAATGGAAGTGTTGGGTCAGAATAGCCGTCGCCATCCGCATCTGGACAGGCATTACGATCCATGGTAGAGTTTCCTGCTGCATTGATACAATCATCTTCGAGGTCATCAAATCCATCACCATCGGTATCTTGGGTGCGGGTTGGGTCGTTCGGGAAAGCATCGCTCAGATTTGACATTCCATCTCCATCGTCATCGACGCATCCGTAGCGGTCAATAGTTGAGTTTCCGGCGATTCCTGGACAAGCATCTGGTTGAGGGCCAGTAGCATTGTCACCGTATCCATCTGCGTCTTGGTCAAGCCATTGGTTTGGAGTATTGGGTAGTTGGTCGGCTACATCGTCCCATCCATCGCCATCGGTGTCAGGGCATCCCATACGATTGCCTAAGGTGGAGTTTCCAGCGAGAGTTGAGCAGGCATCAGGTGTTGTTCCACCAAGGTTATCGCCAAACCCATCACCATCTATATCCGACCATTGAGTTGAGTCGTTAACATGAGTATCATCTTGGTCAGCCCAACCGTCTTGGTCAGTATCGACACAACCAAGGGTGTTGTTTTGCCATGAGTTCCCTGAAATGAGCGGACAATCATCGGCTAAAGTTCCAGCGGGATTATCACCGAATCCATCGCCATCAGTATCGTTCCATTGAGTTGGGTCCGTTTTGAATGCGTCTGAACCATTACCAATCGGGGTCCAATTCGGGTCGGAGTCGGAGATGCCATCACCATCGGAATCTGGGCAGCCAATACGGTCTGCAGTAGAATTCCCCCAAAAGTTTGGACAGTTATCATCGATTTGGTTTGAAAAGCCATCACCATCGGTGTCGGACCAACGAAGTGGATCGCTTAGAGCGATGTCAGCTCCATCAGCCAGCGTCCAAACCGGTCCGTTGTTGCCAAGCGGGTCAGGGTCGGAATATGTATCGCCGTCAGTATCCGGGCATCCGTATCTATCGCCAACCGAGGTGCCAATAACAGTAATGCAGCGGTCCGGTAATATTCCATTTTGATTATCACCATAGCCGTCTAAATCCAAGTCGACCCATTGTGTCGGTTCATTTGGCCACACATCAGCACCATTTGTAATCGTCCAAACCGAACCGTTGTTGCCAAGCGGGTCGGGGTCGGAGTATCCATCGCCATCCGAATCCGGGCAACCGAATCGATCCTGGGAAGAAATTCCGGCAATGCTGAAACAAGCGTCGGGATTTGCACCAGATACTTCATCTCCGTATCCATCACCATCGATATCTCTCCATTGAGTGGCTATGATTGGGAATGCATCGGCAAGTCCAAGTGGATGTGCAAGCCAAGTCGCATCTGCATTAGAATACCCGTCGCCGTCACTGTCAGAGCAACCAAAGCGGTCTATGGAAGATTGAGTTCCGCTACCGCCATTGATACAAGCATCAGGATTTGTTCCAATCGGGTTATCTCCATATCCATCACCATCAGAATCGAGCCATTGTGTGATGTCGTTAGGGAATGCATCAGCAGTTCCGGCTGGGTGGGCTAACCAAGTCAGGTCGGCATCAGAATAGCCATCGCCATCGGTATCAACGCAACCTACTCGGTCCGCTGAAGAGGTGCCTGAGATTGCAGGACATGCATCACCGAGAGTAGCAGGAGGTGGGTTATCGCCAAATCCATCGCCATCGGTATCATTCCATTGCGTATTATCGCCAAGGAAAGCATCAGCCCCATTGGAAACAAGCCAAACAGAACCATTGTTGCCACTTGGGTCAGGGTCGCTGTAGGTATCGCCATCTTCATCAGGGCAACCGCTACGATCGCTGTTTGAAGTTCCTGATACACTTACACATGCATCTGCACCGAGTGCAATAGTCCAAAGAACATCCGAATCTGAATACGTGTCTCCATCGGTATCTGGGCAACCGGCTCGGTCACTCGTGGAGGTGCCAGCAACGGATATACAACCATCAGGATTTAATCCAGCCATATTATCTCCATATCCGTCACCATCGGTGTCCATCCATTGTGTAAAGTCGTTTATGAACGCGTCAGCGCCGTTAGCGATGGTCCATGTAGCGTTCGGGTCGGAGTATCCGTCACCATCGGTGTCGGGACATCCAGAACGGTCTTGAGTTGAAGTACCTGCTTGGTTAATACAGTCATCCGAATCATCTTCGATACCGTCCAAGTCCATGTCGAGAGTCAAGTTGGCCAAATCAGTGTCAAGGTTGAGTGCTAGGGCAAAATGTTGTGGGCCAGTGGGTACACTGGTCCCCAGAACGTGAACTTCCCAACTGCCTTGAGCAGGTGAGGTGAAATCGAGGCCTCGCAAATTATCGAGATTATTGGAAAGGTTTGTCCAAGTTCCACTTGGATCTTTCACTGCCAAATCAAGGTCATTGACGAGGTTTGTGCCTGCAGAGGGTGTGCTGGCTGGGTCTGTCCATGAAAGGGCTACTCGCAAGTCCGGGGCTGCGGCTGGAACAATGAAACTCCATCCACGGTCATCTCCTGTTTGGACAGAATCGCCATCGATCCATGTTGAATTAACAGCGCTTCGCATGTCAACCAAGCCCCAACCTTCGTGAATGTTCGGTGCTGTTTCACCAGCCCCATTCGTTGCTGAACTGTATTGTCCTTGCATGTCTCTGGCCGAGGCCGCGAAGATGGCCTTGATGAGCGAAGAGTTCGGGTTCGCATGTCCTTCGTTGTCGATTAAGTGCTGAGTTAGTAGGGCTGCTGCACCTGCAGTTAACGGGCAAGACATGCTTGTACCGCCCATGAAGGTGTAATTGGCATTGCCAGAGTAAGCACCCCATCCAGTTTGAGAGGTTGAACGGGATTTGGTTGAGAGAATGAAACTACCAGGCGCTGTGATGTCCGGCTTCATTCGCCCATCATCTGTAGGTCCTCGGCTTGAAAAGGCAGCAAGACCTTCTGAGTTATCAGCCATTTTATCAGCATTGACTGGAGCTGCAGGATAACTGGATGGCCACCAACCGCCCCATTGAGAAGAGATTGAAGGGCGGTCATTTTCACCTGCTGCTACAGTGACTACATTTTTTCCTGTGGAAGGTGCGCCGAGTGAATCATCGTCAATTTCTCCATCAGAATTTGAATCAACGCCGCTGTTGCCAGCCGAAAAGAGAATGGTCATGTTTTGGAATGTACGAGCGCTTGAATCTGCTTGCATAGACCCAGAAGTATAGGCTCCAGCAACACTTGAGCCCCATGAATTTGTGTGAACTCGGCTTCCGTTATCCCATGCAGGTTCGAATAATGAGGTGTAATCAGATGGGATGCCGGTGAGATAGTAGTCGTTATCATTGTCGCAATATTGCTCAGTTGCTTGCATGTAAAGGCGTGCTTCCGGGGCAGCTCCACGGATTGTACCACCCGAGTTCGTACCGTCGCCAAGCACTGAGCCAGAGACGTGAGTGCCGTGACCGCTATCGAGGTCCTCTGCGCCATCATTGGCGGATGCGGCACCACAGGAGGATTGCGTTCCAGATGACATCGGGAAAGACACAATGTCAACAATGTGGTCTCGCAGGTCAGGGTGCATATTGCTGTTGTTGACGCCATTGTCGAGACCGGTATCAGAAACGGTAACAATGATGCCAGAGCCATCTAAGCCACTCCAAGATGCATCTATTCCAGCCATCAGGGTTGAATCCCATACGAGGTCAGATCTCATGATAGTGTCTGAAACATCGTTGTGAAGGGTGTGCCAAGGTCGCTCTTCAATCCATTCAATTTCATCTTGAGCGGCCATCCAAGCAAGAGCGGTTGGTTTGATAATTGCAGTAGCATAACGTCCTTGATGGTATTCCACGACGATGTCATCGCGTTGTTCAATTCCATCTGGGAGTTCTTCACCACTCAAAACTAGATTTGCAGAGGCCACGCCATTGGTGACAAAGAGATTCTCGGCATTCATTTCCAATCCCGTGATACCTCGAATTAAATTTTCACGAACTTTGTCAACAGCATCCATTTTCACGACACCTTCGACGTCGAGTGCTGCTAATTGTTCAACGCTATGACCCTGAAGTTCACAGTGGAATCCATTTGGAGGCAAAAAGGAATAGCAATCGATACCGGCCTCTGCCAGTTCGTTGAACCATTGAGATGGAACTGGGAAAGTATGTGTGATCACAAACCATCCCTCGAGATTGGAGCCAAGCCCGGTCCATGAAGACCAGTCTTCAACGGCGATAACACTCATGTCACGGAATAACAGGTTGATTTCTCCAACGCCATCTGCTGGGTTGAACCAGCCATGTGCCATTTCTCCACTCGGAGCCAAACCAATTGCATTCAGCAGTTCTAAATCGACTTCAGTTTCGATGACTATTTCAGTCTCTAAAGGGGAGTCTGCGTAGGTGATGGGTGCCAATACTTGAATCAGCATCAATGCTGAAAATATCATGGCTCGCATGCGGTGGTTTTGCGTCATACTCGATGGCAATCACTGCCCCCACATGAATGATTTGTTCAGGTGTCTGGTGAGTTTACGGTTGAGAGGGTTCAAGTGGAACGGATTCGGCGCTGGAGATATGTCACGCCATGGTCGCCAAGGTGCGAAGTCTCAATCTCTTGAACCCGAGCAAATCAATGAGGCTACTCAAGTACTCGGAAGCCAAGTTTGGAGGGTCGTACC
>Ga0308016_10000501_pt1 | contig 19970 bp, 18 predicted proteins | sample Neamet233_FD_203129 | JGI IMG/M metagenome (GOLD analysis project Ga0308016, IMG submission 203129) | Marine microbial communities from water near the shore, Antarctic Ocean - #233 | ecosystem: Environmental > Aquatic > Marine > Unclassified | place: Southern Ocean | collected 2014-07-28
CTCCTGTCATTTTGTTCATCAGCTTGGCCATTAATACGCCAGAAGCCGTGCCAATTGCAAAGGCAACCATGCCTAAGCAAAGAATACCCAGAGTCTGAAAATCTAAAAACTTATCCGCCGATAGCTTAGACCCAACGGCCAAGCCCAAAAAGATAGTCACTACGTTAATTAATGCATTTTGTGTAGTATCAGATAAACGATCTACTACACCAGATTCACGCATTAGGTTACCAAAGCAAAACATGCCTAGCAGAGGCGCAGCATCTGGCAACATAAATGCCACCAGTAGTAACAACAACAGCGGAAACACAATCTTTTCCACTTTGCCAACTGGGCGCAATTGAACCATTTTTATCTGGCGTTCTTTTTCTGTGGTTAACGCGCGCATTATAGGTGGCTGAATCAATGGTACCAGAGCCATATATGAATAAGATGCCACAGCGATAGCGCCCAACAAGTCTGGCGCAAGCTTACTAGCCACATAGATGGATGTGGGTCCGTCCGCGCCTCCAATAATGCCGATAGCCGCAGCGTCTGCTAGGGTGAAATCCATCCAACCCAAAGCCGACAAACTCACAGCGCCAATCAAGGTAACAAAGATACCAAACTGAGCAGCAGCACCCAAAAATAGTGTTTTGGGGTTGGCCAGTAAGGGACCAAAATCGGTCATTGCGCCCACACCCATAAAGATAATCAGTGGAAAGGCGCCAGTTTCTATACCCACGGTATAAAACATGTACAAAATACCACCTGGGTCGGCTAAACCAGCCCCTGGAATATTTGCTAACAAACCACCAAAGCCAATGGGAATAAGCAGCAAAGGTTCAAAATTACGTTTAATCGCCAGATACAGCAGTAACAAGCCCACTGCCATCATCACCAGCTGACCTGGTTGCACTTGGTATAGGCCTGAGCTATGCCAAATTTGTAATAACTTATCCATGAATGTTCCGCCTAAGCTAAGGTTAACAAGGTATCACCAACGGATACAGAGTCACCTTCTTTAGTCGTTACAGAAGTCACCGTGCCCGCACGACTGGTGCGAATTTCGGTTTCCATCTTCATAGCTTCTAAAATAAATAACACATCGCCTTCTTGCACAGATTGGCCAGGCACTGCATGCACTTTCCAGATATTACCTGCCAAAGGCGCAGTAACAGGCTCACCGCCCGTTAATGGTGCAGCTGGTGCAGCCATAGTTGGCGCAGCGGCCATCACTGGCATAGCTACGTTAGCCACACCAACAGCCGAAATATCACCACCTTCGGCTACTTCAACCACATAGCTTTGACCGTTTACACCAATGGTATAGACCGTAGATGCGCCTGCCTCTGTGGCCTGCGCTAGCGCTGTTGGCGCCGTAGCTGCACGCGCAGACTCAAGTGTAGGAACAGGTTCAAAGGCATCTGCGTTATCGCGATTTTGTAAAAACTTAAGCCCCACTTGAGGAAACAAAGCGTAGGTCAATACGTCATCTATTTCACGCTCACCAGGTGCCAGTTTAATATTCTTTTCTTTGGCCAAACCACGCAGCTCAGCTGTAAGCTTATCTAATTCATCTTCAATTAAATCTGCAGGGCGGCAAGTAATGGCCTGGGCGCCATCAAGCACACGGGTTTGTAGTTCTTTATTAAACGGTGCCATGGCTGCGCCATATTCACCCTTTAATACCCCTGCTGTTTCTTTGGTAATGTTTTTGTATCTTTGGCCAGTTAAAACGTTAAGTACCGCTTGAGTACCTACAATTTGTGACGTGGGTGTAACCAGAGGAATGAAGCCTAGGTCTTCACGCACTCTTGGAATTTCTTCCAATACTTCATCCAAACGATCTGCAGCGCCTTGCTCTTTAAGCTGGCTTTCCATATTAGTCAGCATGCCACCTGGCACTTGAGCCACTAAAATACGTGAGTCTACGCCCTTAAGAGAGCCCTCCCACTTTGCATATTTTTTACGCACTTCACGAAAGTAAGCCGCCACCTCTTCTAGTGCGATAATGTCTAGACCAGTGTCACGATTGCCACCTTCAAAGATAGAAACAACAGATTCTGTAGGTGAGTGACCATAAGTCATCGCCATGGAAGAGATAGACGTATCCACGTTATCAATGCCTGCCTCTGCAGCCTTTAATATAGTGGCTGTAGACAAGCCTGTAGTCGCATGACAATGCATGTGCACTGGCATATCAGTTTCAGCTTTTAATCTACTCACCAATTCAAACGCAGTGTAAGGATTTAGTAAGCCCGCCATGTCTTTAATGCAAATAGAGTCGGCGCCTTGATCTTCAATCTTTTTGGCTAAATCAACCCAGTAATCAATGTTGTGCAAAGCGCTTAAGGTATATGAAATGGTGCCCTGAGCATGTTTACCTGTTTCTTTAACTGCCGCAATTGCTGTGGTTAAATTACGCGCATCATTCATCGCATCAAAAATGCGGAACACATCCACACCATTCACTGCAGCACGCTCTACAAACTTGCGAACCACATCGTCTGCATAGTGGCGATAGCCAAGAATGTTTTGCGCACGAAACAACATTTGCTGAGGTGTTTTAGGCATCGCCGCTTTAAGGGCGCGAATACGCTCCCAGGGGTCTTCACCTAGATAGCGAATACATGAATCAAAGGTGGCTCCACCCCAAGTTTCTATAGACCAGTAGCCAATCTGGTCTAGCTTATCAGCAATAGGGAGCATGTCAGCCAAACGCATCCGCGTGGCAAATAAAGACTGGTGGCCATCACGAAGGACGACATCGGTAATACCTAAAGGTTGTTTAACAACGGTCATGTGTATACACCTGTACTAATAATCGAATATGTAAAATAGGGAATTTAGTGGTTATCAATGATCTTGACGATAACGATGCACTGCAGCACTCAACACCGCCATAAGCTGGGGGTCGTTAGCAACATTTTGCGAAGGTGAGGCCATATTTAAAGGTGGAGTGATCACCAAATCTTCAACAGGCTCAAGCCGCAATACAATGGCGGACATCGTTTTGGTGGCAAACACCAATAACGTAAGAAAAGTAAACACAAAGCCCATACCAAACACCATTAAGGTGAGGCCTTCGAGCATTAAGTCGGATGATGGCACGGTAGCAGCTCCGGTGATTTTTGCCGCTTGTGGCGGCTTATTTATGCAGCCATGATGAGGCTACTTATCGTTTCAATGGCACAATTTACCCAAGTGTGGCCAAAGTCGCAACAATACCTAGTATAAAAACCAATGATATTGCTAACACTTCCAAAAACGTCAAACAAATTCAACAACACGACCTATTTTGCTCAATTTAAGCAACAAACTAATATTGTGGCCGATAGACACCCACATTCTCAAAACCTTGGTCCTTAATGTGCAGTGCATGGAGCTGGCTCATCACTCCCTTTTCGCAATACAATAAATAGTGGCGAGATTGATCAAAGCCTTCAAATTGTTGGTTAATTTTGAAAAACGGGACACTAATAATTTCCACACCAGGAAGGTTCAGGGGCTTTTTTTGCTGTTCGCTCACAGCGCGCACATCCACCACCACATCATTGGCCGCCAGCTGCTGATTGGGACAGAGCACTTGCTGTTCATCATGCCCCTGCGCAACCGTGTCTATGGCACTAACCACAGTTCTTGCTAAGGCATGTTCAAGCACGTCAAAATCAAAATTTTGCTCATCGGCTTCCACACGTTTAAGCTGCGCCCTTACGGAAGGTCGATCAGAGATCACACCACAGTATTCAGGCATACTCACAGCAAACTCATATGCACCTATTTTGGCCGCTAGATCAATAATTTCTTGTTTGTCAAAGGTGATGAGGGGGCGCAATACCAGCTTGTCTGTGGCACGGTCAATCACCCCTAAATTAGTTAGGGTTTGGCTTGATACCTGAGCAATGCTTTCACCAGTGATCAGCGCTTCTGCCTTTAACTTATTAGCCACACGCTCACCTACCCTAAGCATCATGCGCTTTAACACCACCCCTTGATAAGAGTGGTGTATGGTTTGTAACAGCTCGCCCACCACCTCTTCAAATGGCACCGATATGAACTTAACTCTGGCAGCAGAACCAAACTTTTTCCATAAATAATAAGACACCTGTTTCACGCCAGTCTCATGGGCAGCGCCGCCTAAGTTGAAAAACAAAAAATGTGTTTTGGCACCACGTTTCATAGTGAGATAAGTGGCTACAATAGAGTCAAAACCACCAGATATAAGTGATACAGCAGCTTCTTGGCTACCTTGTGGATAACCACCAATGCCATTGATGCGCCGCTCTACCACAAACACCACATCATCTTTTACTTCTAAACTAACCCTCACTTCAGGAGTATCAAGATCTACCTTTAAGGCTTGGGTTTGCGCTAACAACCCCGCACCTATATATCGCTCCATTTCACCTGAAGTGAAATCATGCTCTCCTGAGCGCTTAACACGCACCACAAAACGCTTGCCTGATAGCCGCTGGCCCCAGACATTCTTAACCATGTCTAACACTTGCTCAAGGTTTTCTAATGGGTATTGGTGCACTTGGATCACATGGGCAATGCCTGGAGTGTCTCCTAAGGCCGTCACAATTTCGTCATAGAACCCATGGGCTTGGGGAGGGCAATGGATGTCTATGCGGTCCCACAAATGAACAACCTTGATCTTTGGTTCAATCCGATGCAGGATGATTTTTAGATTAGACTGCAAACGTTGAATAAAGCGCTTTCTTACAGGGCGACTCTTAATCGTAATTTCAGGGAAGAGTTTAACAATAAATTTCATAAGGTTGCTTTTGCATATTCAAACGTTGAATCTGTGGCCAGTATACCAAACTAACAGGAAACAACCCCTATGCCCAATACACCATCAATCAACGGTAGCTGCTTATGTGGCCAAATAACTTATCATGCCAAAGCGACCCCCCTGTTTCAAGCCCACTGCCATTGCCAAGCTTGCCGCAAAAACAGCGGCTCGGCATATGCTGCTTTGGCCTTTGTGCCTATTGAGAGCCTAAGTTGGCAAGGCGAAACTGCCATTTATAGCCACAATTCTGACTCTGGCGCTACCATGGCTAAGCACTTTTGTGCCAATTGCGGTAGCCAGTTATTTGGTACCAACAGCGCAAAGCCAGATCGTATTCATATTAAAGTGGGCACAATGGAGGACGCTTCATGGTTTCAACCTCAGTGTAATGTGTGGGCTAGCAGCAGGCTGCCTTCTACACCAGTGGACCCAGCCGTTAAAGACTTTGCAACCATGCCCGCAGCACCTATTAAAAAATAGCGTAGCACCCTAGCAAAGAGCCTATGGGGGATTTTTAAACGTTTTAGTGGCAATATTTCCTATTGACCACTATTGCGGCATATTTTTTTCTTTTACAGCATAAATATCGCATTAGAAACTACACTCGTCCATGTTATTGATATCAATTAAAATAAATTTTAAGCTATTGATAATAAACATTTTTATTTATAATTTTGATGTTTCCTTTGATCGCTTCCAGGAAACAAAAAAAGGCTTTTAAGCTAAACTTCACTCATTACACATATGCCATTGACTCATGTTATTTGATGATGCAAATTGGGGCCATAACTTAAATGGACCCGCATTATGAGCCCACAATCACAGCCAGATCTTACCGAGTTTATCACTCAACAAAGACAAACCTCTTGTTTTAAAGGTTTACCATTGGAGGGTAAGCGAGTCATCGACTTGTCTAGCGTGATTGCTGCGCCCTATTGTGCGGCTTTGTTAGGTGATGCAGGGGCAGAAATAATAAAGGTAGAAAACCCCAACATACCCGATGCTCTTCGCGGCTGGGGCACCCACAAGGCCACAGGTATTGAGCCTTACCATGCTTATATCGGCCGAAACAAACTGCCTATCACCCTTAACCTTAAGACAGAGGCTGGAAAAAAAGCTTTTTTAGAGCTGATATGCTCTGCAGATGTATTGATAGAAAACATGCGTTTAGGGGTAATGGATCGCCTAGGCCTAAGCCATGAAAGCTTATTAGAGCTTAATCCTGGGCTTGTGATTGGCAAGGTGTCTGGCTATGGCATGACAGGTCCCCAGGCCCACCAGCCTGGTTTTGGCACCTTAGCTGAAGCCTATAGTGGCTTCTCATACCTTAATGGCTATGAAGATACCGGCCCGACCAGCCCACCTATTGCTTTGGCAGATCTCACCACAGGCATACACTTAGCTTATGCTGTAAGTTTGGCTTTGCACCAAACTAAGCGCGGAGAGAGCGGTGGTCAAATTATAGATATTTCCCTATATGAGCCATTGTTTGGCTATTTGGGTGGCGAATTTATTGGTTACCAATTAACCGGCGAGATTCCCAAGCCTATTGGAAATGAGCTAAGAGCCGCAGCACCTCGCAACAACTATCAAACCAGTGATGGTTTGTGGGTGGCTATGTCATGCTCTAATCAAAAAACATGGGAGCGTTTGGCACAAGTGATGGAGCAACCCCAGCTCATTCGTGACCCCCGCTTTAAAACTAACAACGATCGCATTCAGGCCGATAGCCGCATCGCTTTAAATGAAATTATAAAAGCTTGGGTGTTGGGTAAAACCAATGAAGAAGCCCTCAAAATATTTCGTGAAGAAGGCATTACAGCAGGCCCTATCTTGTCTATGAAAGAGATAGATGAAGACCCACACTTTGAGGCACGTGGCAGCATTATTAAAATGACAGACCCCGTGTCTGGGGTAGAGCTTAAAATGCCTGACGTACCCTTTCGTATGGGCCCTATAAACCCCAAAGAAGAGCACTCTGCGAGCAACAGGCAGTCTAAACTGCGTTTTCCAGGGCTGCCTATGGGCAGTGCAAACCAAGTGGTATATCGCGACCTGCTAGGCTATAACCAAGAGCAAATAGATCAGCTAGGCTAATTTGTATATTGGTTGATACGCAACAAAAAAGGGTAGCCTAAGCTACCCTTTTTTAAATCAAACAAACACCTTACACCACTTTAGCGATAGGTGACTTGCTCTCCTGCTTTGCTTTCTGGACGAGCAATACCGCCGATCATAGCCGCAAGGGTCACTTGACCAATCACACTGCCATCACGCATAACGTTAGCGCTAGTCACATCCGCCTTAACCATAGCTGGCATGGCTAATTCTAAAAGCATATTACTAGCAAGCTCTAAGCCAGAGTCTGTAGAGCCGGCGTCCATTACGGAGCTCACATCTAATACACGGGCGCGGTTGATGTCTTTAATAAAGTCACGCACGTAGTCATCGGCAGGGTTTAACACTATCTCTTGTGGTGAACCTTGCTGAATAACGGCACCGTCACGCAAGATAACAATATTGTCACCAATATTTAGCGCTTCGTCTAAATCGTGGGTGATAAAGATAATGGTCTTGTGCAGCTCTTCTTGTAAATCTAACAAGATATCCTGCATGTCGTTACGGATTAATGGGTCTAAAGCCGAAAAAGCTTCATCCATCAAAAGTATTTCAGCATCAGTGGCCAAGGCGCGAGCCAGGCCTACACGTTGTTGCATACCGCCTGATAGCTGCGCTGGGTAGTTGTTCTCAAAACCAGACAAACCTACACGGTCTATCCACTTTTGTGAACGCTCATTCATTTCAGCTTTATCAGTGCCTTTAATCTTAAGGCCATAACCCACGTTATCTATAACAGTGCGGTGAGGTAACAAGGCAAACTTTTGGAATACCATAGACATTTTGTTACGTCTAAAGTTGCGTAACTCCACATCAGACATAGCTAAAACGTCTTCACCATCAACCAAAATCTCACCAGCAGTAGGCTCAATCAAACGGTTTAAATGACGAATTAAGGTAGACTTACCAGAGCCAGACAGGCCCATGATCACCTGAATGCGGCGAGCAGGAATGTCAATGTTAACGTTGTTCAAACCTAAAACATGGCCATGCTCAGCTTGTAAAGACGACTTAGTAGCGCCATCTTCAACCTTTTGCACCATGTCTTCACCGTTTGAGCCAAAAATCTTATAAAGATTTTTGATGGAAACTTTAATATCAGACACCATGGCCTCCTTGACGGTGCTTTTGCAGCCGCTTACCGTACTGTTGAGAAACTCGGTCAAATATTACGGCCAAAGCTACAATAGCCAAACCGTTAAACAAACCTAACGCAAGATACTGGTTAGAAACCGCACGCAATACTGGCACACCCAAACCCTTAACACCGATCATAGAAGCGATAACAACCATGGCCAAGGCCATCATGATGGTTTGGTTTACACCAGCAAAAATATTAGGTAACGCTAAAGGAATTTGCACATCCAATAACTTCTGCTTGTAACTGGAGCCAAAGGCTTCAGCAGCCTCAAGCACTTCTTTATCTACTAACCGAATACCCAAGTTAGTTAATCGCACAATAGGAGGCAATGCATAAATACACACAGCAATAAGCCCAGGCACTTTGCCGATGCCAAGTAACATAACCACCGGTATCAAATATACAAAGCTTGGTATCGTCTGCATGACATCCAATACTGGGGTCACTACAGATTGTAGTCGATTGGAGCGAGACATCAATATGCCAAGGGGAATACCCAGGCCTATACACAAAAAGGTAGCCACAGATATAATGGCTACGGTCGCCATAGTGTCTTCCCACATGCCAAACCAGCCAATAGCAAGAAACGACGCTATGGTACCTATTACTATAGGGATACTACGTGCGCCAAGCCAGGCAAGGCCAGCAAAAATCAAAATCATAAGCGGCCAAGGTGCACCGATTAGCAACTTTTCAAACCACACCATAAAAAACAGGAGGGGGTCAAAAAAGGTTTCAATGGCTTCACCATTGGCAAAAGAAAATTCACGGAAAGAAGCGTCGATGCCTTTTTTTAGATCTCTTAAAGGTACTCTGCCCATGTAGGGAAATGTGTACAAGAATTCCACGGTTATTCCTATTTCGTAAAAGTTAAAAAAAAGCCCACTAACTGTGTTAGTAGGCTTTTAGCATAACCCTTAGGTTAGTTTAAAGATTTTTTGATTAGGTTTGCAGCTTGTACGCCAACCCACTGAGTCCAAAGATCTTCATATTCCATCAAGAATTCAATAGCAGCATCTTCGCCACCGGCTTGATTGTCGCCCATGTATACTAGCATTGCGCCCATTTCGGCTGCAGGGAATACACGCTTAGTGAAGTATGCTACTGCTTTTGGATCGTTGTTTTTAACAAACGAGTCAGTAACAATAGTGTTGATTTCAGAAGCACTCCAAGCAGATTGCTTTGGATCAGCACATTCAGCTTGAGTGATACAGTTGGTCCAATGCTCCATTTCAGTAAACGGCACACCAAAGTCAACCATTTGCATGTTCAACTTACCCATCATCGCGGTAGGAGACCAGTAATAGCCAAAGTAGTCATCACCACGTTGTACGGCTTTAGCCATAGCACCGTCAAGACCAGCAGCAGAACCTGGATCAATAAGAACCCAACCTTTAGCTTCCATATCAAATGCAGTAAACAAGTTGTTGTTTACTTGCTGACAACCCCAACCAGCAGGACAGCCTACAAAGGCACCTTTAGATGGATCTTCTTTAGATGGGAAAAGATCAGGACGCTCGATAATATCAAGCACTGTCTTTAGCTCTGGGTTGTTAGCCATGGTGTAGCTAGGTACAACCCAACCTTCACCAGCGCCAGCAATAGGCTTAGGGTTTACAGAAAGCAAAGTGCCAGCAGCAAATGCTGCTTTTAATGGCACTTCTACAGCTTGAGTCCATAATTCAGGTGCTACGTCTGGCACACCTTTTGTGTCCATAGAAGCAAACGTAGTTAACGTAGCTCCAGGGATCAATTCAACAGAACAACCATAACCTTCTTCAAGGATGATTTTGTCTACGTTAGCCATAAACTCGGCAGATGCCCAGTTCATTTCTGCAATAGTTACGTCGCCACAGGCTGCTACAGCACCTTGGGACATGGCAGTTGCTAGACCAGCAACAGCAATACCTTTAACAAACTTATTCATTTAAAACTCCGTTATTATAATTAGATATGTTTCATCTTTAAGCGGTAGTGAAAACTAACAAATCAAAACGAAAATCACAAGAGCATAGCCCTCACGAAGATGCCTCTGCCGCACATAGATAGTTATATGCCGCATTAAGTCTACTGCGGTACAACCAACTAAACAACCGCTTCACCGAGTAAATATTACATAAGCGTAACCTCATTGATACTAATCACTGAGCATTAAACATAGGCTTTGCAACACAAGTAGACCATTGTCTTAGAGTAATGACACGGTTATATTGCACTATGGGCCACCCAAAAAAGACACGCCATTGACTTCACCTAACGCTACCTTACCAGGCGATTGTGCCATCTTATATTATATACACGACCCCATGTGCAGCTGGTGCTGGGGTTTTCAACCTGTATGGCAACAGCTTAAAAAGCATTTAAGCACCCAACTAAGTAACAAGTTGGAGGTGGTTTATGTAGTGGGTGGCTTAGCGGCAGACTCAAGTGCACCCATGCCCAAAGAGATGCAGCAGGCATTAGCAGGCACTTGGAAACGTATTCAACAACACATACCCGGCATTCAATTTAATGATGCCTTTTGGGCTGATGCCAGCACCACCAAACCTCGGCGTTCTACCTATTTATCCTGCAGAGCAGTGCTGGCCGCTAAACTTCAAAACCCTAAACTAGAGCAATCCATGATCTTAGGCATCCAAAAAGCCTACTACCTAAACGCTCAAAACCCCTCCAACCTAGACGTGCTGATAGATGTTGCAACACACATAGGCTTGCATCCGCAGCAATTTAGCCAAGACATCAACAGCCAAGCCATAGAAACTCAGCTGCAACAACAACTTTTGTTGGCTCGAACACTCTCTGCCCAAGGGTTCCCAAGCTTAGTGCTAAGCGCCAAGGGCCAAAACCATGCCATACCCCTGGATTATAACCATAGCCACACCATGCAGCAGGCGATTATAAAAATTGCCTGCTCTGCTGAGTAAGCCTTATGACACATCACCCTTACCCACACTTATTTTCACCCATAGCCATTGGTAATAAACAGATTAAAAACCGCATTATTTCCACAGGCCACGATACTTGTTTGCCAACCAATGACCTAGTGAATGATGACCTGGTCGCATACCACGAGGCCCGTGCCAGCGGAGGCTGTGGTCTCATCGTGTTACAGGTATCAGGAGTGCACGAAACCGCCCGCTACACCTCGCACCTTTTAATGGCTAACGATGATGCCTGTATTAAAGGCTACCGCCGCCTAGCAGACATGTGCCACAGCTATGGCACCCACGTGTTTGGTCAGCTGTTTCATCCTGGCCGTGAAATTATGGAAACTGCTGGTGGCATGCAGCCTGTGGCTTATTCCGCATCGGCTGTGCCTAGTGAACGTTTTCACCAAATGCCAAGAGCCATGAGCTTAGGGCTGATTGACGAAGTGATACAAGGCTATGCTAATGCAGCTTACCGCATGCAAGCCGCAGGTTTAGATGGGGTGGAAATTGTAGCCAGCCATGGCTACCTGCCAGCTCAGTTTTTAAGCCCAAGAACAAATCGCCGACAAGACAAATATGGACACAAGCCACTACTTTTTTTACAAGAAATATTAGATGCAGTGCGCCTAAAAACGGGGCCAGAGTTTATTATTGGCCTGCGCTTGTCTGAACACGAACGAGACCCTAACGGCCTGCAAAGTGAAGAAACCATGCAAGCTGCCATATTGCTAGAGCCCAAGCTAGATTACATCAGCATTACTGCGGGCACTTCCAACACCGCAGCAGGTGCCATTCACATTGCACCCCCCATGACCACAGAACATGCTTACCTTGCCTGTGCATCAGCCCGTTTTAAACAGCAGCTAAACATTCCTGTAATAGCTGCAGGGCGTATTAATCAGCCACAAATGGCTGAGCAAATATTGGCCACCGGCCAAGCAGACCTTTGTGGCATGACTCGCGCCCTTATTTGTGACCCCAAGATGCCCAACAAAGCGCAGCTTGGCAATAATGACACTATTCGTGCCTGCATTGGCTGCAACCAAGCCTGCATCGGCCATTTCCATAAAGGGGTGCCCATTTCGTGCATCCAATACCCAGAAACAGGGCGCGAGCTAACCTATAGCAACCAGCCAATGGCCGCCACACCAAAACGGGTGATGGTGATAGGTGGTGGGCCAGCAGGCATGAAAGCGGCACAAACCGCGGCCCAGCGTGGCCATACGGTGAGCTTATATGAAGCCTCCCCTCGCCTTGGTGGCCAAGCACTGCTAGCCCAGCTAATCCCACAAAGAGCAGAGTTTGGTGGTTTAGTGACCAACCTAGAGCAAGAGCTGCGCAGCCTAAAGGTAACCATTCACCTAAACACCCCCATGAACAAGGCACTGGCCATCAGTGAAGCACCAGAGGCCATTATAGTAGCCACAGGCGCAAAGCCGTATTGGCCAGATTTTGAACGCAGTGGCACTATGCAGGTGGCTGATGCATGGCAAATATTGCAAGATGAAGTGAGCGTTGGCAAAAATGTGTTGATAGCAGACTGGCGCTCAGACTGGATAGGCATGGGCGTGGCAGAAAAACTAGCTCTGCAAGGCTGTAATGTAACCTTAGCCGTAAACGGCCTGTACGCAGGGGAAATGCTGCAATCCTACGTGAGAGATTCCATCGCCGGACGCTTGCACACACTAGGGGTGCGCATAGTGCCCTACGCCAGATTATTTGGCTGCGATGACGACACCGTGTACATGCAGCACAGCATCACTGATGCAGCCATGCTGTTTGAGCAAACTGACACCCTGGCCCTAAGCCTTGGACACGAGCGTGTGGATGGCCTAATTGAACAGCTAAAAGGCATCGCCCCCATACACCCCATAGGCGACTGCCTAGCCCCAAGAACAGCAGAAGAAGCCGTATTAGATGGGCTTCAAATAGGCTTTGAGCTTTGACGGCAATAACCTGCCTAAGCAGCCTCTAAACAGCAAAGCAAAACTAGCTATTCATCTCCTGGCACACCATAAGATTCAGCATTAGCTGGATCTATTGCCCGAGTGATATAAGCCTGCATTTGCGGCTGATAATTATCCCAAAGGGCCACGAGCTGCGTTATCGGTGTTTCATGCCAATCAACACGTAAATCGACTACTGGCCAGGCAGGTTGGGCATTAACCCTAAGCCCAGCAGAATGCAAAGGCCCCATTTCACCACCTATGGCTAAACCTGCCTCAAGCGCACTAAGCAGGCGTTGTGCCAAATGGCCTGTGCTTGCCTCGAATGCATCCACCATTGCTTGTGGAACCTTTATATTGGCCAACAGGTTGCCCATAGCAATACAGTTTTTCCCATGGGCACTGGCATGAATGCCTAACACATTTTCACCACTAAACATTTGGCTTTGGCCACCCAAGCCCAACACCCCTAGCTGACGCCATTGTACGTCTGCGTCGGCTTTACCAAGTGCTTGCATGACAGACTGTGCATCGTGACCATCTGCAAGTAAATCTAGCGCCAATGGGCCTAAATCTGGATTGGTTATATTTTGCGTGAGAGCAACACCTATGCCACTGCGAGTGAATGCACAACGGCTAGTGACACAAATACTTGATGAGGTAATTACACAGCCTACCATGCCAGTTTCTGGGCAGACCCCTGCTAATGAAAATGTCATATATGCTCCTAATTATTGTCGGGAATCACTGCGATAATGTCTATTTCCATCAGCCATTGTGGCTGTGCCAAACCTTGCACCACCAAACCTGTAGAAATGGGAAACACACCTTTAAACCACTTACCTGTCTCTTTATACACGGCTTCACGGTAGCGTGGGTCAGTGATATAGGTGGTGGTTTTAACAACATGACTAAGGTCTGATCCTGCTTCTTCTAAAAGTTGTTTTACATTTTTCATGGCTTGTTCAGCCTGAGCGCCAGGGTCACCTAGGCCTACTAAATTGCCATCGAAATCTGTACCCACTTGCCCCCGCACATAGACAGTATTGCCAGCTCGTACGGCTTGGCAAAGATCATTGTCTAAGCTTTGATTGGGGTAGGTTTCCTTGGTATTAAACATACGAATTCTTGTATGTGTCACCATATTATTCTCCAAACATTTTGATAAGTAAAAATACCATTTTCAAACGCACCTAATGGATAGCTTGGACTAACGCTGTGAAGCATCACGATAGCCTAAATACTTGCGCTGTGTTTGGATATGATCAGCCACATATTTGGCATCGTGCCACACCCCCCAAATAAACGATGAGCCCCGTCTTGACTGCCAAGGCAAGCCAATAAAATAAATGCCCGGCTCTGTGGATACACCACGCTGATGCTGAGGCTTACCTTGATCATCAAATGCGTTTACTTGCATCCAATCATAATCTAGGGCATAACCTGTGGCCCAAATAATGTTGTTAACACCCGCATCTGCCAAAACAAGCTCACGCAAGGGATGCGTCATGCAGTGTGGGTCGGCATGCACAAAGCGAGCGTCTGGCTGCTCTGGCAGATCTAACCCATTGCGTAAAATATAGGCATCTGCAGCATCTAACAAACCATTATGATAAGCATCACCACGGGCAATGTTTGCCGCCAAATCACCTTGAAAAGTAACCTTGCCATCCACAAATGACTCCGTAAGCCCTGTGAGCGTAATGCCCTGATGAGCTAAGTGCCTAAAATCAATGGTGTAGCCCCCTTTGGAGCCCGTTACCGCAATAGTGACGTGCTCAGTGCCTGGCTTCATTGCTGCTGCATCCCACCGGCCCAACACGCCCAACCACCAAACAAAGTCTCGATTACGATAGCTACGTGGAGGACGCTCATGAGGGCCAACAGAGATGTACACTTTTTTGCCAGCACCGCGCAGCTCATCTGCAATTTGAACTCCAGAAGATCCAGCACCTACCACCAACACTGCGCCTTCTGGCAGCTGCTGCGGATTACGATAATCTGACGAGTGTATTTGATGTAGATGCGAATCTTTTGGGGCAATGGCAGGAATCACTGGGCGATGAAACGGGCCTGTTGCCGCCACCACCCGGCTTGCATGAATCACACCCTCAGAGGTTTCAACAACAAATCCAGGCTCATTAACATTGCGAGTGACTTTAGTGACTGCTACCCCAGTGCGCACAGGGGCGTTAAATTTTTGCGCATATTCTACAAAATAGTCAGCTACGCGGTCTTTGGTAGGAAACGCATCGTCATCAATGCCCTCAAACTCCAAGTTTGGAAAGCGGTCGTGCCATGCAGGGCCGTTGGCCACCAGAGAGTCCCATCGGCCTGTGCGCCAGCGCTGTGCTATGTCATCACGCTCTAACACTAGGTGAGGCACGCCAAGCTTAGTGAGGTGTTCACTCATGGCGATACCCGCTTGGCCGGCGCCAATCACTAAAGTGTCTATGCGCTCAATTGCTCTATTTTCAATTGCCATGGTTAAATCCTATTGTGTTGTTCTGTAGCTCATCTACCAAACGCTGCATAAATGCCTCGCACTGTTCAAGCTGCTCTAAAGCGATAAACTCATCAGGCTTATGGCCTTGCTCCATGCTACCTGGGCCACACACCAAAGTAGCAACGCCCAAGGCGTTATTAAACAGGCCACCTTCTGTACCAAAATTAATACTAGCCATGTCATGATTTGCAGCCAGCTTGCGCACAAAATCAATCGCTTTGTGGTCAGTGGTGGTGCTTAAGCCAGGGTACTGGGTAAGTTGTTCTATTTGCACACCACAACGGGCGTCTAGGCGCTGCATGTTTGCACTAAGGCTTTGAGCATAAGCTTTAAATTGTTGCATAAGCTCATCTACATTTTCATCACTAATATTGCGAATTTCAAAATCAAAAGTGGCTAACTTGGGCACAATATTAAGTGCGTTACCGCCTTTAATGGTACCCACATGCACAGTGCTGTAGGGGATATCATAGCTATCATCAAATGGGCCTTGCTCACGCTTGGTGGTGGCTAGCTGCTCTAGCCAAACAATCAAGTGAGCTGCGTAATTGATGGCATTGACTCCCTGAGGCGCCATGCCAGAGTGACATTCCTTGCCGTGCACACTCACTCTACTGGCCACTTTGCCTTTATGGGCAGTGACCACCTTCATTGACGTAGGCTCACCTATAATACAAATCGCAGGCTTTATTTTGTGCTGTTTGAGCGTATCTATAAGGCGGCGCACACCAATGCAGCCTATTTCTTCATCATAAGAAAAGGCCAAGTGCACAGGCATCTTTAGTGGCTTTGCCACAAGCTTAGGCACAGCCGCTAAAACCACAGCAATAAAACCTTTCATATCACTGGTGCCACGGCCATAGTAAAGGCCTTCTTTTTCAGTTAACTCATAAGGGTCACTGTGCCATTTTTGCCCAGCCACAGGCACAGTATCTGTGTGCCCTGAAAGCATGATCCCTGCTAGATCGTTTGGGCCTATTGTGGCATAGAGGTTTGCCTTACCACCGGGCTCGTCGTAGATCAATTCACTGGTGACATTTAGCGCCTGTAAATAGCTTTGAATATATGCCATCAGCTCAAGATTTGAGTGACAGCTTGTGGTGTCAAAACCAATCAAACGCTGCAATATTTGTAGAGAAAGCGACTGTGCCATGCAATATCCTGTATTAATTGTTCTGCTCAATAGGCTTATGACGATTGATGATGCTTTTGTTGCTCAAAAAAAGAGGCTTTATCAGGCATTTCTGGCATTTCAATGTCAAAGCTAGAGGCACGAATACGGCCTGTTTGTTCACCTCGCACCACCAGCCCATGATATTTTGATGGCACCGGGTTGGGCGACACCGCTATCGCATCTTCTGCCGAATATACAGTAATATGCAAGGTGCGCGACGCCGAGGACATGTTGGCACTAGAGCCGTGTAGCAGCCGCGTGTGCATTAGGCACACAGACCCTGCACTACCTGTGCAAAGCACAGAGGTGTCTTCACATTTTTGAGCCGTGTCATTATCTATGGCACCAGTAAATACCCCATTGTGCCATAAACTATGCACCTTGCCTTTATGGGAGCCTGGCACCACTTTTAACGGGCCATTTTCTTCAGTCACCTCATCAATCATCAACAATGCTGTGATCAAGTGGTCGTTGGTGTGGGGAGTGAACGGAAAATCTTGATGCCACTTCACCACCGTTTTGCTGTTAGGCAATTTGGAGTTGATCTTGGCGTGGTGAAATTTTACGTTAGGGCCGATTAAGTCGGCGATGCAATCAGTCATATGGCTATTCATACTGGCATTGAAATAATGTTGTGACACTTCAATGGGCGCGTTAACACGGCGCAAAGCAGGCTTTTGTGCATCATGCCCTGGCTCCACATCAAAACGTGCTCGGCCATCAATGGTTTCTCCATAGGCATGAGCATGGGCTTTGCTTTGCTCTACCCAAGTGGCAAAATCTAGCTTCATGGCCTGCAGCTGCTGCGGCTCTACTACGTTTTCTACCATCAAAAAGCCTTGTTGCCAAAACAGATCGATTTGCTGCTGAGTCAATACCAACATGTGCACACCTTTATATGAGGTTTTATTGATTGCTGACATACTAACTCAAGGATACAATCACAAAAACCTTTATATATATTGTAATAAGAAATAAAAAATATGGTTAAGTACACATTAAAGCAATGCTACTATTTCAAGGCAGTAGCAGACCATGGCGGCATCGCCCAGGCTGCTCGCGCTCTAAACTTGTCACAACCAGCCATTGCCCAAGCACTCAACAACTTGGAAAGCCTATACAGCTTTACGCTATTTATACGGCATCATTCCAAAGGCGTGGAGCTAACCCCAAACGGCCGAGCAGTTTATTTAGAGATAGCTAACACACTTGCCCACGCAAAAACTCTAGAGCGCAACATGCACCTTATTGCGGACCAGCAAATGGCCACCTTGCGTGTAGGGTGCTTTCACACCTTAGCACCCTTTTACATGATTCCTCTGGTAGGCCATTACCAACAGCAGCAAAGCAAGGTTAAAGTAATCGCTTTAGAAATGTTGCAGCAAGAGCTGCTAGACAAGCTTCACAGTGGCGCTCTAGATGCCGCCATCACTTACGACATGGACCTACAACATAGCCACCTAAAACAGCACAAAATTGCGAGCCTTACCCCAGGGGTTATACTCAGCGAAAACCACCCTTTGGCCTCTTGCTCTAGCATTTATGGCCATCAGCTAGCCCACCTACCTTTTATTATGTTTGATGGGGCAGGCAGCAAAGACTACTACAGCAAGCTGTTAAATGAATTAAACCTACGCCCAACCATTGCCCTGGCTTCACGCTCTATGGAGACCGTGCGTAGCGCTGTGGCCAATGATCTGGGCTTTAGCTTTACTGTGATACGCCCTAAAACCTCCAGCAGCTACGATGGCAAACGCCTGGTGACCATTCCTTTGGCCGACCCGTGCTCCACCCTTTGCGTGCTGCTAATATTATCAAAAGCTGCGGCTGAGTCATCTTTAACACAAGATCTGGCTCAAACATGTGAGCAGCTATTTGGTCAAAGAGTGAATGACTAACGCTGCCCCATCTTAAAGATTTCATTTATGCCTTTTTTATAAAAACTAAGTGTATAAAAATATCTAATACAGGCAAGTGTTATTTAATAACGACTTATATATCAATAAATTATGGTTTATATGTTTTCAACTATTCCAACATCCTACACTCACCTCATATCAATTATTTCAATTATTTTGCGTTTTAAGGCAAAATTAGGAATTATTCCTATATTTATATATCTCTATAAGTGTTATTTTTAATACATGGGCGTTTAAGCAAAAGGATTTGCACACACCACATGCTCTCACACATCAACAGCCCCCTAATGCCATTAGAGCAAAACGCCACCGCTCCATTGTTTCAAACCGTGGGCATTTTGCTGAGCCTATATGCCCTGCATTGGCAATATAACAGCCACTCTATTAGCCAGCTGCTAGAGCGTGTGCTGCCACCTTTAAACCATCAACAAGCCAAGCTATTTCTAACACAAGACCAAACCCCTTATGGCTTTGCAAGCTGGATAGAAGTGCCAGAAGCCATCCACCAACAGCTGCTACAAGATGCCACATGGGCCTGTGCAAAACCAAAGCTTACTGAGCTATTAAACAGCACATCAAAAAGCGACCAACCCAGCTAACTTTGGTTTATAGACCTACTCACACCCTTCAGCCATGCCTTAGCGGCCACCGCCGATCTAAAACAACAGCTAAGCTGCCATGAAAGTGCATGGGCGCTAAACATCAACCAAGGGCAACACGGCCCAAGGCAGGTGTGGTGATGAACAAAACCAATACTGCACTAGCAGATCAAAACTTGATGCCAGAGCTAGATTTTTACAGCCGCCTAGGTATCGCTACCTTGCTAATGGAGCATTCGCCCTATCATAGCCAGTGGCCACTTTATGAAGCAGAGCAAGAAATTTTCCCTCCATTGCACCTTAACCAATGCAAATTTTACTTTGACACACAACAAAACCCGGTGGCTTTTGTAACATGGTCTAACATTACAGAAGCTACTAAGACAAAACTGGTAGAACACGGTGGGCAAATGGAGTGGGTCGATTGGGACAATGGCGATTTACTGCTGTTTAACGATTTTGTAGCTCCTTTTGGCCACACCAGAGTGATACTAAAAGACCTAAGAAGCCAGGCGTGGGCCCATGAAATTGCTTTTAGCTTAAGGCGAGCGAAAGACGGCAGCGTAAAAAAAGTAAACTATTGGTGGCACCAAAAAGACTACAAACAATCAGATCTAGCCCAACGCCGGCAAGGCCTAAAAATTTCGGTGTAATAACCGGATGCATGAAGGCGGCACAGGTGTATCGCCAAAAAGGAGCTGGTTAACCCGCATAACTAAAAATAAGGAAACACAATATGAGTCAGTTATATAAAGTAGTCAATGGATTTGATGCAATTTCAGGCGCAGCCTTTGGTGGCGGTGGCGGTGGCGGTGGCGGTGGTGGCGGTGGCGGTGGCGGTGGTAATGGAGGACCAC
>Ga0308016_10000507_pt1 | contig 19851 bp, 12 predicted proteins | sample Neamet233_FD_203129 | JGI IMG/M metagenome (GOLD analysis project Ga0308016, IMG submission 203129) | Marine microbial communities from water near the shore, Antarctic Ocean - #233 | ecosystem: Environmental > Aquatic > Marine > Unclassified | place: Southern Ocean | collected 2014-07-28
GTGCTGATGCGCTGCCTGCGTTGTTTGCATGGCAATCAGGAAACCCAGGTTTTTCTGGCATGAATTTGGCTCCTTCCCCGGAAGGGATGCTTGCCGACCTTCCAGGCGGCCATCATGGACGTCAACTACCCGGTGAAATCTCAGTTCATTTCCCAGATGGAAATGCCACAGTGACTCGACTCTTGGTGCGAAAGCTTATCCCCGCCTCTATTCCTGGCCACACACAAGAGGATATTGGTGCTGCGCGAGTTGACTACAGCTTGCTGGATAAAAGCGATCAATCTACGCGCATTCGACTTAATAGCACCGCAGTGCACGTGCGCCACCAAGGAAGCGGAGGAAGTCGCTCAGTTGAAGTAAATTATGTGAATAACGGACTAACACAGAAAGTTCGCGGCAAAGCCTGTGTGATGGCCTGTTGGAACACCGTTATTCCCCACCTGGTTCCAGAATTACCTATCCAGCAAAAAGAAGCGCTGGCCTACGGCACTAAAGGTCCATTAGTTTACACGAGTGTTGGTATTAGAAACTGGAAGGCGTTTGAGAAGCTAGGCATTAATCGAATCTATACGCCCTCGATGTATCACTACAGGGTGTTGTTGGATGAAGCTGTAAGTTTAGGAGATTTGCGCCATGCGGAATCTCCAGATGAACCGATAATATTGAGTCTTGCTCGTTATCCTGCAGCCCCAGGATTACCCAAAAAGGAACAGTTAATAAAGGGTAGGCGGGACTTACTCAACACAAGTTTTGAGTTTTATGAACACAGTATTCGTGACCAACTAGGCCGGGTATTGGGTGGCGGTGGCTTCGATCCGGGGCGGGACATTTTCGGCATCGCAGTGAATCGTTGGCCTCACGGATATTCTTATACCTACAACACACTTAATGAGCCATGGGACTGGGTATTCACTTCATCAGAAGAAAGACCCTGTGTTGTTGGCAGGCAGCCATATGGAAAAATAACTATTGCCAATGCGGATGCCGCTGCGAGCCCACATACGGATGCCTCAATCCTTGAAGCGCATCGTGCAATTGAAGAAGTGATGAGCTTTATTTAACTGACAATATTTATTCAACAAAGCTGCGAGGAAAATTGCATCCAAAAAACAGGTCTCGCTGGTTTCTAAAATTTTTCTAGTCGCTTAGTGAGACGAGAAAACTATTCCCGATCGCCCTCTTCAACTACACCATATCCACCCTTCTCTTTTTGGATTCGCTGATATATCTCTTCACGATGCACCGACACCTCTTTTGGAGCATCGACTCCAATCCTCACCTGATTTCCCTTTACGCCCAAGACCGTAACCGTTACTTCATCTCCGATCATCAATGTTTCGCCTATTCGGCGCGTGAGTATTAACATTGGAATCCTCCCTTAACTCAATCCTTTATGCGGTGCCCAATTGCTAGTGCATTTCTGCTAGCCAATACTAATTGACTAACTGCTATATCCCATAGCTTTTGAGTATCGCGATTTATGTCACGAGACTTGGTCAAGGTCTCTTTATATCCATCTGGTGGCTGAAAAAAATATAGCAGTTCCCACTAAAACCATAGAATCAACGGGCCAAAGAGTTACTAAACCCTAGTATCTGGCTTAATGAAGTGCATGCCAACTAATTCAACAGAATTTATTCGCAAGAAGAATTGCACTCTAGGACTCATCAACCTTGCTGTAATCTGGGTCACCAAGCTCGAAGGCACTATGCAGAGCGCGGACAGCCAATTCGAGGTATTTTTCCTCTATCACCACAGAAATTTTTATCTCTGAGGTAGTAATAATCTGAATATTAATGCTCTCGTCTGCCAAAGCCTTAAACGCCTTACTGGCTATTCCCGCATGTGACCGCATGCCCACACCGACCACCGAAACCTTGCCAACTTTCCGATCCACAAGCACTTCACGCGCCTTCAGCGAGGCCTTTAAATCCTCCAGAATTTTCTTAGCTCTATCACACTCGCTGCGCTTAACGGTAAAAGTAATGTCATTCGTACCATCTTCCGCCGCATTCTGCACAATCACATCGACTTCAATGTCAGCAGCACTGACTGGACCGATTACCTGATAGGCCACACCTGGCACATCGGGAACTCCTGCAATGGTGAGCTTCGCCTCATCTCGCTCAAAAGCGATTCCCGCAATAGTGGGGTCTTCCATTTTCTCGTCTCCCTCCAAACTAATTAGGGTACCTGGACCCTCTTCAAAACTTGATAATACTCGCAGCGGAACTTTGTATTTTCCCGCAAATTCGACTGCACGAATCTGCAAGACTTTCGCACCGAGGCTTGCGAGTTCCAGCATCTCCTCGAAAGTAATACTGCTAAGCAATCTAGCATCTTCCACAACTCTCGGGTCAGTCGTATATACGCCCTTTACATCAGTATAAATCTGGCACTCGTCCGCGCCTAACGCTGCAGCCAAGGCCACTGCCGTGGTGTCTGAACCACCTCGACCGAGTGTTGTAATATTGCCATGCTCGTCTGTGCCCTGAAATCCAGCAACTACAACAACATTTCCTTGCTCTAACTGCGCATGAATACGTGTGCTATCTATCTCACGAATCCTAGCCTTCATATGCGTATTACAAGTTAAGATTTTCACCTGAGCGCCAGTGAAGGAACGTGCGCTAAATCCGCGCTTTTCCAATGCCATGCTAAGCAGGGCGATAGTGACTTGCTCACCGGTAGACAAGAGTACATCCATTTCTCGGGGAGTCGGGTAGTCCATGATGTCTTTCGCCAGCGCCAATAAGCGATTTGTTTCTCCGCTCATCGCAGACACTACGACCACGACATCGTCGCCACGTTCGCGAAAACCAATAATCTTATCTGCCACTGCTTCGATTCGATCGACAGTGCCAACGGATGTTCCGCCGAATTTTTGAACAATCAACGCCATAACTTAATTATTCCAATTCCTTTCCTAAGTTTTATACGTGTGCGGCTTAAGCATCCGGCTTATAGCCCTACAACCTTTCTATCAACCACGGTTTAATACTTGCCGCCGCGACAGGTATAGCCGAAATATCACTGCCACCAGCCATAGCCATATCAGGGCGACCCCCGCCCTTACCACCGACCTGGATGGCAACCATGTTCGCTAAGTCCCCTGCCTTTACTTTGCCTACAAGGTCTTTGCTAACCCCAGCAACGATACTTACCTTATCTTCGGCTCCGGACATCAAGACCACAACAGCGCTTCCCAGCTTGTTCTTTAATTGGTCAGCAGTGTCACGCAGCGTCTTCTGGTTGAAACCTTCAACGACAGCGATTAGCACCTTAACCCCAGCGATTTCTTCCGCTTGGGAAGCGAGGTCACTACCTGCACTCGATGCCATCTTTGACTTCAATTGTTCTAGCTGCTTTTCCAAAGTCTTCGTATTGCTCACAATCTGCAGAACCTTATCGACCACATCCTCGCTATTCGATTTCACGATTTCACAAATTTTTCTCAGCGCCTGCTCTTCTTTCTCGACAAGTGCCAGTGCGCCCTTGCCTGTGACCGCTTCTATGCGGCGGACTCCAGAGGAAATGCCTGTCTCTGAAACGATCTTAAAAAAACCAATATCACCCGTACGCTTTACATGCGTGCCGCCACAGAACTCAACCGAATAGTCCTCACCTATAGTGATGACTCGCACTTCGTCTCCGTACTTCTCGCCAAAAAGCGCGAGCGCACCCATTTCTTGCGCCTTATCAATAGGTAAAACTTCCTTACTCACAGATGAGTTTCGCAGTATCTCTTCGTTTACTTGATCCTCGATATTTCTCAGCTCTTCATTCGAGACCGGAGCAGTATGTGAGAAATCAAAGCGTAGCCTATCAGCATCGACGAGCGAGCCTTTCTGCAAAACATGGTCGCCTAATATGCTTCTTAATGCCGCATTCATTAAATGAGTGGCGCTGTGATTTAAAGTGATAGCAGCACGAGCGTCCGCCGCAACTACACCGATAAGCTGCTCTCCCACGCTCAACGTGCCGCTGCGTAGCACACCTTTGTGCACAAAAGCATCGCCCTGCTTTTGCGTATCCAAAACTTCAAAAGAGGCGCAATCACTAGTGAGCAAACCAGTATCGCCAACTTGACCACCCGACTCTCCATAGAACGGAGTGCTATCGAGCAGCAATAGCACTTCATCGCCTTCACACGCATTCTCTACCCCTATCGAATCCGCGAAAATAGCTATCAACTTCGATGTGCTCTGCAGCTTGTCATAACCAATAAAATCAGTGGCCTCATCACTGGAAATCTCAAGCTTCGCTACTGAGCTAAAATTACTGGCCGCGCGCGCCTGATTCTTCTGTACCATCATGGCAGCGTTGAAGCCATCCATGTCGAGCGAAAGATTGTGTTCTCGTGCGACATCCGCTGTAAGATCGACTGGAAATCCGTAAGTGTCGTAAAGACGAAATACAGTCTCGCCAGGAATAATTTTCCCATCTAAGTCCGTAATCGCTTTCTCCAGTATGGACATGCCGTTTTCTAGAGTGCGTGCAAATTGTTCTTCCTCTGCTTTTAGAGCTTTCTCTACAATCTGCTGTTTCTGCGCAAGCTCGGGGTAGGCCCCTCCCATAACCTTGACCAAAGCCGCAACTATTTTATAGAAGAAAATATCTTTTACACCGAGCTGGTATCCATGTCGGACCGCACGTCGGATAATCCTGCGCAACACATAACCTCTTCCCTCGTTTGAAGGAAGAATGCCATCCACAATCAAAAATGAACAAGACCGTATATGGTCTGCTATAACTTTTAAAGAATTATTATTGAGGTCACCCACAGAGGTGATTACGGAGATTGCGTTTAGTAAGTCCTGAAACAGATCAATATCATAATTACTATGCACATTTTGCATAACAGCAGCCACGCGCTCAAGACCCGCACCTGTGTCAACAGAAGGCTTGGGAAGTGGCATCATAGAACCATCCGCTTTTCTTTCATACTGCATGAAAACGAGATTCCAAATTTCTATGTAGCGATCGCCATCTTCATCAGGACTTCCTGGCGGCCCCCCTGGTACATCATCGCCGTGATCGTAAAATATTTCCGAACAGGGACCGCAGGGTCCAGTATCACCCATAGACCAAAAATTGTCCTGCTCACCTAGACGCGAAAATCGACTTGGGTCGATTTTCATTTCTTCTAGCCAGATCGCTTCAGCATCCGCATCGTCTTCAAATACAGTAATCCAAAGCTTCTCTGCCGGCAGTCTCAATTCCACTGTTAGGAATTCCCAAGCATATTTAATCGCATCTCGCTTAAAGTAGTCGCCGAAGGAGAAATTACCCAGCATCTCGAAGAATGTATGATGCCTCGCTGTGTAGCCCACGTTCTCTAAATCATTGTGCTTGCCGCCAGCACGCACACAACGCTGAGAGCTAGTCGCACGGTTGTAGTCGCGCTGCTCATCACCAAGGAAAGTGTCCTTAAATTGCACCATTCCTGCATTGGTAAACAACAGTGTTGGATCATTGCCTGGCACGAGCGAACTGCTAGGAACAATTTGATGTCCCCTGCTGGCAAAAAAATCCAAAAACTTCTGTCGAATCTCAGCACTAGTCATCGTTGAATCTCATAGTTAAATCTATTAGGCAAATCTGAATTTCTGGCCGGCCCCACGAGTGACCAGACTAAGAGTAAAAAAGAAAAAGATTATAGCCCTTAATACCCGGATATTGCAGGGGTTTTTTGCGATAGCAGATATTTTTGGACAGCCTTAAAACTCAGCCTTTATCACTATCTTGGCCAGGGGACAATAGACCGGCGCCGTCGGGACCAGCATTAAATTGCCCGAATACAGCATCTTCTGGAACCCGTAATTTACCGTCACTGGAAAGAATAATCGCTATTGGCCGGGTTCTCGGGAAGTGACTAAGGATAATCGTTAGGATAATCAGGAAAGGAACGCAGAGAAACATACCGGGGACACCCCAAATATACTGCCACAACCCCAGGTTGAGAAGGATGACAATCGGACTGAGGTTGAACGAATTTCCCATCAGCCGTGGCTCAAGAATATTCCCGATACAGATTTGCAGAACACCGATACCAGCCAAAACCAGAATGAACAGGGTATAGCCATCAGATTGAGCAAGCGCGATCATTGCAGGAAAAATGGTAGCAATGATAGAGCCCACTGTTGGAATAAAATTTAACAAGAAGATAAGTAGGCCCCAGACACCGGCAAAATCAACATCCGCTATGCGAAGGAAAATATAGCTAAGCAGGCCAGTTATCGAACTGGTGAACATCTTGATGCTGATGTATTTTTGAATGTCGTTGCGAATCCTATCGATAATCTTGCGAACGCCTTTCTCCGACCCCGAGCCACTAAATAGCGCTCCAATCTTCTCGTCGAAGTTACCCTGCTCGAGGAACAGAAACAGGACATATATCATGATCAGACCGCCACTCGCCAAAATGCCTGCAAAGGACGAAGCCACAGATGTCGCGTACGCAGGAAGGTCAATCCAATCCGTGATCAATTGATTTTGAAAAGCAGACACAACAACGAGTGGAAGGTTCTGAAATCGTTCAGTAAGGTTTTCCTGATAGATTGGAATGACCTGCATCACATCATCTGCACGTCCACCTAAGAAATTTATCAGTCCCCAAATTAACAAGACGAATGTGAACATGGATGCCAGTCGGCAAACTATGCTAGGAAACCTAAACACGCCAATTTGAATTTTGGAAAATGCCGCAGCGAGTGTATTGATCAAATACCATAGAGCGATAGCAATAACGAGTGGGAGCAACAATGCCTCCCCCACGATCAGGAGGTATAGGACCAGAACGACAGCAAAAGTAGAAATGGCGAAGGTTGGTATTTTCATCTGAAGTAGATTCCTTGCGTACGGTCTCGGACTGACCAAAACACAGTGGCTCAGCGAAGAGTATCACATTTACATTAGCCCACCCCCATTAGGCTGTCATCACGCAACAATTCGGTACATGCAGTCCAAATAGCAGGAAGTTTGGGGTAATTAGGTGGATATTCAAAGCTAATGAAATCAGTGAAGGCGATATGGCCCATGTCTATAGAGACATACAGAAGTCATCGAGCGACCGGTAACCACCAAGCTGTTAATAAACAGCCTATGTCACGATAAAAGACCGAAACACCGCTTCCATCACGAATTCCATATCATCGTCAGATTAACGCACCCGAATATAATTCATGTGATAGACCATGGAACCCCAGCCGATGAGATACACTATTTCGTGATGAAAAACGCTGAGGGCTCTGGCCTAAGGAGCGGTCTATTTTCAATGGTCATCTATGAACTATTTGCTGTCAAACAAGAATAAGGCGCCAAATTTCCATTAAGAAAGCCCTTTACCAAGTTGACAGACAAAATTCAGAAGCTCATCACGAATATGATATTGACCATTCTAGCTAACCGAGAAAGCGGTAACTATCCAGAACAAAGAACACAAGACTTTTCCAGACAGAGGCCCTTCTTACAAGCGAAATAAACGCACGAATCAGGTTTTATTCGTACTGTTGTCGCTGATTTTGTACAATATCTTGCTCTTTTGCTAGACAAGAAAAAGTCAACCTTTGCCTGCCAGAAGTTTGCAATATGACGGTTAATCAAATTACAAAACTAAGGACAGATTGATGCTCCAGGTACTGACACAACTCAGAATCGCTGGATATACAGATACGGGAATACGCCGTGAATATAACCAGGACCATATCGCCTTCGACCAAGAGCTTGGCATAGCAGTTCTTGCCGATGGCATGGGCGGGCATAAGGCCGGGGAGATCGCAGCTCAGATGACCGTCAAATTCGTACTAGAAAAGATGCAAAAACTCGTTTTGCAGGAAACTTCTGTATCGATAACCGGTTCTCAGTTATTAGAAGTTGTCTCCAATACAATTTCATCAAGCAATGCGGAGTTATTTCGCGCTCAGGGAGAGAAAGAAGCCTACAAGGGCATGGGCACGACGATAGTTGTCACACTCGTCGTCGGGTCGCATATCTATGTTGGACACGTCGGTGACTCTAGGCTCTATTTATATCGCAACCGAACTTTGAAGCGCCTGACCAAGGATCACAGTTTGGTTCAGGATCTAATCGATCGTGGCTTCTATACCGAGAGAGAAGCGCGCAAAGCAAACGTCAGACACGTGGTCACCAGATCTATGGGAACGAAGTCTGACGTTGATATAGACACCGCAGAAATACCACTGCTGCCTTATGATCTATTGATGCTTTGTTCCGATGGATTAACCGATATGGTTTCTGACTGGCAGATAGCAGAAACGATCCATGAGAACATTGCCGACCTAGATTTAGCAGCTAAGGAACTGATTACACTAGCAAACCAAAATGGCGGCAAAGACAATATTTCTGTCATTCTTATGCAAACCTAGCAGGGCGAAACCATCTCCCTCAGGAACAAATAATGCAATTTCTGATAAGTTATTTTCGGCAGCCAGCTATTACTCAAAAATCCATTCCTGTACGGGCGGATTTTTTTGAAAGGCTTATTAGCAACGGTATCGACCTGATGCATGTAGATTTTCACTGATCATTTTCCTGCTAGACAGGTGACCATCACATGCTGCATAGGTCAGGTTTTACGATTATTTGATCGCTGAAGAGAGCAGAATTAGAGGCGGCCAGGCTGTTGGCCTTTAGCAGGCAACAGCACATGTTCTTCAACAAGTTCGTAGAGCCGAGCTAGGTGCTCTCTCCTCAACGGACCCGGCGTACTTTCCGATGTGGCAACTACGACTAGGTCTAACTCCTTCACCACGAAGATAAGCTGGCCACCATAGCCCCAGGCAACTGGGACCTGCATGCCGGCCAGATCTCTCAGCCACCAACCGTAACCATAGAAGCGACCCTGGCCTCGCGGAGATCTTACGCGTGGTTTGTGAGAATCCTCTACCCAGCCCTTGGAAATTACTTGTTCGTTCTCATAGACGCCTTCGTTTAGATACAAGCGACCAAATTCAAGCATCTGTCGCGGCGTCATCTCCATATCGTTGCCGCCGAAATAGATACCCTGCGGATCCTGCGACCAATAGGACATGGAGAAACCAAGCCGTGAACTCAAGTTTTCTTGCGCGAACTGCTTAGCTGTCATGCCACTGGCTTGGGTGATGATTGCCGACAAGAGGTGGGTACTGCCCGTGCTATAGAGCATAAGAGTTCCAGGGTCCACCACTAGCGACTGATTGAGAGCGAACTCGACCCAATTGTCACTCAAAACCCACTTGCCATAATTTCTATTGCTCGTGGTCTCCAGGCCCGATTGCATCGTTAGCAAGTTCTCTATGGTGATCTTTTGCTTCCGCTGGTCATCGCTAGCAGCGATTAGTTCTGGAAAGTACTCCTTCACTTTCACATCAACAGAATCGATCAGCCCCCTATCGATAGCGATTCCTACTAACGCAGAGATAACACTCTTGGAAGCAGATTTCATGTTTGCTGGCCGCGATGAGTCTCGTCCGTTGTAATACTGCTCGAAGACAAGATCGTCTCCGTGACTAATCAGCAGGCTATGCAGTCGCGGCAATTCATTAGCTGCTGCGTGTGCATCAGAGTATTTATTCTGCGCACCAACTTCCTCTGCGGCAATCGCGAAAGCTGAGATCGAAAATAAGGATAGAGCAATCAGAAAACGAAGCTGAACTTGCATAGCAGATGCGCTGGGATAAAGAGAGAGATGAATAGGGTGATTATCACTCAATTTGAAATTGATTCAAGTGAGCAATGCACATCTTGTGGACCGTAACGAATTAACCAGCTAGATGCTAGCAAAGGCCTCAGCGACCATACCAGGCGTAAGAATTTGAGGAAGAATGATCGGTTCCTTGCTAATGTCGCCAGGATAGAGGACATACAGCGGCACTGAAGGACGATTAAAATGCTCAAGGATAGCAGTAATCTCCGGATCCTCGTTTGTCCAGTCGCCTTTCATGTAAGTAATGTCATTATCCAACAGTGCCTGCTCGACACGATCTGTACTGAGGGTAGTCTGCTCATTAGCGAGGCAAGTAATACACCATGCGGCAGTCATGTTTACAAACACAGGACGTCCCTCTGCCTGTATTTCATTAAGACGCGCAGTACTGAAGGCTTCGTAGTTCTGTGTAGAATTCCCATCCGCATTGACATTCGCAGTTTGTGCTGAGGAGGCTGTCTGCAAGAATGGAGTCTGCATCAAATAGATTGCAGTGACTAGCGCCATGGCTCCCACTGCATAGTTAACCGTTCGCAGTATCGGCCCCATGGAAAAACGGCGCTGATACATCCAAGCCGCGAAGGCGAGCAAGATACATACGCCAAGCACCATCGACATACCCATAACACCTACCTGGGTCCCCAAAACCCAGAGGAAGAAAAGGGCTGAGGCGTACAAAGGAAATGCCATGAACTGCTTAAATGTTTCCATCCACGCACCCGGCTTCGGCATGTACTTCGTTAGAGAAGGCATATAGGAAAGCATTAATATAGGCAATGCCATGCCAAAACCCAAGGATATAAATACCATCATCGCAACTACCCAGGACTGGGTTAGGGCGAAACCGAGTGCCGGACCCATAAACGGAGCCGTGCAGGGCGTCGCAACAGTCGTTGCTAGCACACCTGTAAAGAATGAACCCTTGTAACCCTTCTTCTCGGCTAAACTGCCACCGGTTCCCATGAGGCCCGCGCCGATCTCGAACACACCCGAAAGGCTGAGCGCCATCATGAAGAACACATACACGATAAACGCCAGAAACCAAGGCTGCTGAAACTGGAAGGCCCACCCAATGCGTTCGCCACCGGCGCGCAGCACGATAAGAACTGTTGCCAGGGCTACAAAGGCGGCTATTACACCAACTGTGTAGGCGAGGCCATCCATCCGTTGTTTGTGTACTGATTCACCAGAATTTTTAGCGAAGCTTAGCGCCTTCATCGATAAAACCGGGAACACACAGGGCATCAAGTTCAGTATAAAGCCGCCCATCAGTGCAAATAACATATACAACAAGAGTCCACCGCCATCGCTTCCTGAATTATTTGCGGCAGCAAGTGGCGCTATAGTTATTAGGTTCGCATCGGCTGTTGGATTCTGAAAATCATAGGCAGCGCGATCTCCTTGTTCGTTTTCTAGAACAAGAACTCCGTAAACTTCAGTGAGATCTTCCAACATGCGTCGTGGTTGTTGGTGAGTGATCTGAAGCAAATTTCCCTGAAGGCTGACATCGCGCAGCGGGCCTGGCTTGATAATACGGCGCTGCTCTGGGAAGAAGAATGCTTCAGTGTAATCGGTAAAAATTGCATCTGGCGCTTCAAAACCAAGACTCACACGCTCACCGGCTGCGGCGATGATCGATTTAATATCATGATCAATTATTGGGATTTGCTCCCTAGCAGTCGCAAAGATTTGCGCATTCCCAGCGTCTAGCTCACGTGATTGCGCAACCGGCAGCGTGATACTCAGTCGTTGCTCTCCAGGAATACAGATCTGCTCGCAGACATTCCAGAAAGCCAGCGTAGACAACTCAACCGTATCGCCTTCGTAGTCTGCTGGAATAGTGACTGCGATTGGATGCAATACTTCTCGCTCGTAGGCGAAGTTAACCAGGTCAGTATCATAGAATGGCAACCAATGAGGGGCCGGCCACAACAACTCACCGATATTCGTTCCTTCCGGCGCCATCCATTCATTCGCGCTTGTAGGTTCACCACTATCGCCACCCATCTTCCAATAGGTGTGCCAATGCTCGGCAGGCTGTAACCGCAAACCCAGCCAAGTTGTCTCTCCCGGCACTATGTTTGTGCTCTCTGAGAGGAGCTCTACTTCGATGCTATGGTCCCAGGCCACGCTCGCGGATTGAGGCCTAATGTCGTAACCATGCCACTGCCCGTCATCATCGATGTAAGCGAGCAGCCCGGTGAGATCCTGCAGGTCGGTATCAAAGCGACGATGCTGTTCTGTAGAAATCTGCAAGCGATTGCCGTCTTTAATCACCTTACGCACCGGGGCGTACTTCATGATCCGACTCTGTTCTGGGAAGAACCAAACCTCATCGATATCATCGAATAAATTTTCTTCTGCCTCGACCATGACGTTGAACTTACCATCGAAGCTGTTGAAGTTGGCCTGCAGGTTGTGCTGCTCGAACGGCACTGGAGTGAGCGCACGCGTATCAGCAAACCCCTGCTGCCATTTCTCATCGATCTGTAACGTATCTCCTACTGGAAGCGACAGAGCAAACTCTGCCGAGCCCGGGATGCATATCTCGTAGCAGACCTGATAGTCGATATTTGTGAGAATATCAAAATTTGAAGCACTATAATCTGCCGGAACAGTCACTGGAATTGGCAGAAATACCTCGCGCTCGTAGGTAAATGTAACGAGATCACTGCCAGGAAATGGAGTCCACTCAGGGATCGGCCATACAATGTCCCCGACGCCTGCGCCAGCTGGCAACTGCCACTCATTAGCCTCTGTAGCTTCACCACTATCGCCACCAAATTTCCAGTAGGTATGCCAGTGTTCGATAGGGTCGAGCCGGATAGCTAGCCATAGTGTTTCGCCGGGAACCACATTGCTGGTTTCCGAAACTAGCTCAACCTCGATCTGATCGGTTTTATATATCTGTGCCTGAGCGCCAACAGTCACGAGAAAAAAACCTAGTAATATCAGAAATTTATGTAACTCAATGCGCATTTTGACTCCCATCAAATCATGCTAAAGATGATACGCGAGCAAGATAGTAGTTTATGTGCCGAAAGGTAACAAATACGCGCCGTTTTGTCATTCAAAGACCATGCAGATGGGCCTTTATTACAAACTATATCGGCGGGTAGCTTATGAGCCTATAACTCAGGCTATAAGGCCTTAACTATCGCGCGAGCAAAGCTATAGGCCCTGAGTCGCGCTTTAGCGAGACAGAGACGACATATCCCGAGTTTGTCTGATAGTCCTCCGCGCAGTCGAAAAAAGTCTATTGCCAAGCGATTATATGCTCCACCATAAGCTGTAGTGTCTGATTTCCTCGAAACTCGTTGATGTCGAGTTTGTAGGCAATCTCGATGTCAGTCATCTCTGGAGCTGGCCATTCTTGTTTGTCGATGTTAAAGGCGATCGCGTCGATGGTCTGACGCGGTGCAAGCTCGGGCGCTAGTACTAACTTTAAATGATTCTCACCTACTCTGCGCTGCTGGATTACTTTGAACTTGCCATCAAAGACAGGCTCGGGAAATTCCTGCCCCCAGGGGCCACCTTTAATCAGCACCGCTGCGGTATCCATGGAGAATTCACTATGAGTGATATCTCCGTCACTCATTATATGTGCTTGAAGTAATTCTTCATCTAAAAGTAGAGCAGCTTGTTTCTGGAATGCCCTAGTAAATTCTTGTAGCTTGTCCTTCTTTAGACTGAGGCCTGCCGCCATCGCATGTCCGCCAAACTTACTGATCATCCCAGGATTTCTACTAGCTACGGCATCCAATGCGTCGCGGATATGGAATCCCTTAATGGATCTAGCAGAACCTTTTATCTCAACGCCCGAATCATTCGCATCGGCAAATGCAATGACAGGCCGATTGAACTTCTCTTTCACACGCGAGGCAAGAATACCCACAACACCCTGATGCCATCTTTCGTCATAGATACACAGCGCGGCAGGAAGGTCACTCTCTTCCAATGAGAATTCCTGAAGGAACTTAAAGGCTTGCTCGCGCATATCGCCTTCGATCTGTTTACGATCTTTGTTCATGTCATCGAGCTGTAGGGCAAGTTTGTATGCTGCGCCCTCATGATCAGTCAGCAAACATTCGATGCCCGTCGACATGTCATCCAACCTTCCCGCTGCGTTTAGTCTAGGACCGACGCTGAAGCCAAGATCTGAGGCGGTAAGCCTAGTAATACTGCGGCCGGCAATTTCCAAGAGACTCTTAATTCCAGGGCGAGTGCGCCCTGCACGAATTCTTCTTAATCCTTCGCTCACCAATATACGATTATTGCGATCCAATGCGACTACATCAGCCACCGTGCCCAAAGCAAGGAGATCTAGCAGATCCGCAAGGTTGGGTTCTGCAATACTATTTTCTTCAAACCAGTTGGTTTCTCGTAACCTCGCCCGCAATGCCAACATTACATAGAAAATAACTCCCACGCCGGCGATGCTTTTGCTTGGAAAATTACAGCCATTTTGATTTGGGTTAACTATGGCATCCGCATTCGGCGCATCTGCGCCCGGCAGATGGTGATCCGTGATAAGCGTCTTTATTCCCGCCGACTTTGCGGCCGCGACTCCCTCTATACTAGAGATTCCATTATCGACAGTGATGATGAGATCAGGATTTCGCGTCTTCGCCAACTCGACTATCTCGGGTGTTAGGCCGTAGCCATAGTCGAATCGATTGGGAACGATGTAATCGGTATGCTGATAACCAAATTGTCTAAGGGCCGTAAGCGCTACTACGCAACTCGTTGCCCCGTCCGCGTCAAAATCGGCAACTATAAGAACACGCTGCTGCTGTCGCAATGCATCGATCAACAATTCAATGGCCGCGTCGATGCCCTTGAACCGTTCCGGAGGGATAAGATTCTCCAAGCCAAGCTCCAGCTCTTCGACATGCTTGATCTTACGCTGACTGTAAACGCGCCTCAGGAGCGGATGCATAGAATCAGGAAGGTTTAGTGTGCTGTTTGCCACCCTACGTTTTACAAGTCGTGACATCAGCGTCCTAACTATGTGAGTATTTTTTTACGAATTCTGTCACCGCCGCCAATTCTTTCGGCACGACAGTGTAATGCTCTTTTTTCTCAAACAAGCCTATTAAATGGGGGGGCAGCTCTGGTGTTTCTAGTCCAGCTTTGTTGATGGCATCGCTGAATTTAGCCGGATGTGCAGTTGAGAGTGTGATCATCGGCGTGGCCGGGTCGGCATTACAATCTCTCGCTGCTCTTATTCCAACGGCAGTGTGAGGGTCAACGAGCTTACCAGTATCATTGAATACTTTCTCGATGGTTTCACTGGTGACCGCATCGTCAACTCTAGCACTAGAGAAGCTTTTTCGCATCTGCTGCCACTTCTCATCTGAAACCTGTTGCGGCTCCTGGCCAAGTTTAGACATGAAATCGATGAGCGTATCTGAATCTCTATCGAACAGGTCAAACAAATAGCGTTCGAAGTTACTTGAGACCAGAATATCCATGCTAGGGGACAAGGTATGACTCAAGCCTGTAGTGGAATACTCGTTGTCATTTATAAACCGATGCAGGATATCGTTACTATTTGTGGCTACAACTAATTGTTTGATAGGCAGCCCTATGCTCTTGGCGAGAAAGCCAGCGTAGATATCGCCGAAATTCCCAGTTGGAACTGAGAAAGAGACTGCCTGCTCTGGCGCTCCTACCTTGAGTGCCGCCGAGAAATAATAGACGATCTGCATCATTATTCGCGCCCAGTTTATCGAATTCACAGCGACTAGCTGGCTCTCTTTTGATAAAAAAGACTGGTCGGCGAACGCGGCCTTAACGATGCTCTGACAATCATCGAAATTCCCTTGTACTGCTAGGTTAAACACGTTGTCGCCAACAACCGTCGTCATCTGCCTGCGCTGCACTTCAGATACCCGTTGATGCGGGTGCAGGATAAAAATATCTACTTGTTTAGAGTGCCTACAGCCTTCTAGGGCTGCTGAGCCTGTATCTCCAGATGTCGCCCCAAGGATTACTACACGCTGGTCGTTCTTTATTAGCACATAGTCGAGTATGCGGCCGAGCACCTGCAAGGCAAAGTCTTTAAATGCTAGGGTAGGTCCATGATACAACTCCAGCATGAAGTCGTTCTCTGCAAGCTTAGTCAGCGGCGCCACCTCGGGGTGATCGAACTGGGCATAACTTTCAATGACTATCTTACTCAGAGCCTCTGCCGGTATGTCTTCACCAATAAAAGGGGACACGATTTTTAATGCGAGCTCCGGATAGCTAAGATTTTTCCACGACGCTAGTTCCTCTTGGGAGAAATGAGGAAGCTCAGCAGGCACGTACAAGCCCCCATCTGGAGCTAGACCAGTTAGAAGAACTTGTTCGAATGTCTGCGGGATACCACCGCCTCTAGTGCTTATATATTTCAACTGACCTTCCTTTCTCGTCTCTATTTTCTAAATTCATATATTACAGCTGCCAACATTGTTGGCCACTACGCTAGCCCTAAAATGCCTCTACGCGGATCCGCATGACTTCTCCACTAACATCATTTAGTGCTTCGATCAAAGCGATGGCTAAATTCAGTTTTTTCTCTAGCGCCTTGTGGGTAAGAATGACAATTGGCACTGTCTTGCTATCAAGTTCTTTCTGAATGACTGCGTCTATGCTGATATCGAAATCTTGCAGAATACTGGATATCTTCGCCAACACACCCACCACATCGTTCACTGGGATGCGCATATAATATTCTGTCTCAATCTGTTCGATGGAAAGCACTTCGAGATCATCATGCCTCGAGAGATAACCGAGTGCGGGCAGCAATGGTTTGCTTAATCCTGCGAGCTTCTGTCTCGCGACATCAATAACGTCGGCGATGACCGAAGATGCCGTAGCATTCGCTCCAGCACCGGGTCCATTATAAAGTGTCGAACCTACCGCATTTCCATGAACAAGTATGGCATTGCCCACTCCATCGACTCTTGCCAGTAAGCGCTTTTGCGGAATTAACGTTGGGTGTACGCGCATTTCAATGCCGTTACCTGTGCGGCGGGCTATACCAAGATGCTTTACTCGATACCCCAGTTGTTTCGCGAAGCCGATGTCTTCTGGCGTGATCCGACTAATACCTTCGGTATAAGTCTTATCGAACTGTAGAGGAATACCGAATGCGATCGATGCCATAATAGTTAGCTTATGAGCAGCGTCGATGCCTTCAACATCAAATGTCGGATCCGCTTCGGCATAGCCGAGCTGCTGCGCCTCGGTAAGCACTTCGACGAACTGTCGTTGTTTCTCAGCCATCTCGGTCAGGATGAAGTTACCCGTGCCGTTGATAATGCCTGCCAACCAATCGATCTTATTTGCCGATAGTCCTTCTCGCAAAGCCTTAATAATCGGAATACCACCAGCCACGCTACTCTCAAAGGACAGGGTCACGGCATTTTCCTCAGCAACTGTGAAGAGCTCATTACCGCGCTCTGCCACTAGAGCCTTGTTCGCCGTCACTACGTGTTTTCCATTCGCCAGCGCTTGACGAACCACCTCAAACGCAGGATCGAAACCACCTAGTGTCTCGATAACTATATCCACTTCAGGATCGTTAACGACGTCGAATGGGTCATTGCTAATCTTGACGGCCGAGCGGACATCGCCGCTCTCGATGCTACGAGACGCTATTCTTACAACATCGATTGAGCAGCCGACGCGGAGAGTAATTTCTTCACCGTTGGTGTGCAATAAATCGTAGCTGCCGCGACCTACGGTACCAAAACCACAAATGCCTATCTTGATGGACTGAGGTTTGGTTGACTTAGCTGATTCAGAATTCACAAAAGACCCCGAACTTATTCGTTAAAAGAATCGAATTATACTGGAAACATGCAAGAAACCCAGCAGCCGCGCACAAGACAAAATGTCTGTAAAGTCGGGAGAGATTGTTGAGGTTGGAGCCCAGCAGAAAGCCAAGGCTCCTAAAACAAGAGCCTTACTAGTTGATCTTAAGCATTGTCGCTAGGCGATCAGCATCCATATAGCCGGGAATGACTGTACCGTCGGGAAATATAAGTGCTGGCGTGCCAGAAATTCCTAACTCATTGCCCAACGCGTGGTGTGCCATAACAGGCGAATCACAGTCGCCCGCAGGTAAATTCTGCCCATTCTTCGCCTGAGTCAGCGATTTCTTGCGATCATCAGAGCACCATACAGAAATCATCTTGTCGTACGAGGCTGCTTCTACGCCACCGCGAGGATACGCTAGGTAACGAACCTCAATGCCCTTCTCCATAAGATCATCAAGCTCGCTATGTAATTTGCGACAATACGTACAGTCAACGTCAGTGAAGACGGTAATGGATGCCTTGACCACGTCAGGCGTGAAGATAATCATCTCATCGACAGGAATGGCAGCGATTTTAGTGAGGCTTCGCTCCTGCTTCGCTCTTGTGGATATGTTCACAAGACCCGCGTCGCCGGCCCGGTACATGTCGCCTGCGAAGAGATAGTCGCCGGAAATATCACTATAAAGAACCTCGCCAGTATTCAGTTCGACCTCATAAATAGTAGCCAAGGGCGTGGGTTTCAGGCTGACAATTTTCAGCTGGCCCTGAGATGCCACCTCAATTGCCTGCTCTAACTTACCACGCAGTGATTGATCGCGATTCTGTGCATGGGAGGCAGAGACAACAACTAGCATCAGGGCTAGTCCCAAAATGGCTAACACAGGCTTCATAGTTACTGTCATGGCTTGTCTCCTTTTATGCAAATTGCCTGAGCGCCGCGATACTTATGGCGTGTCGTACCGCAAAACTGAATATTTAATGACTACGTTATAGCATTTAATAAACTGCTGCTCAAACTAGACCGGAGCCACAGCGATTTCATTCGTACTATTCCATCGATCTTTGGCATTCTCTAGCTCATTATCGACAGAAATAAAAATGGGAAGACTGCGGACAGGCTTCCCATTTTTATGCCAGGAACGGCTGGAATAAAGCGCCCTAGTACTGTCCAATTGAAGCAAACTAGATTTTGTTAACCCGATTTCTTTTCCAGCTTTTCTGTAATTCTTGCAGCTCGACCAGTCAGTTCACGCAAATAGTACAATTTAGCCTGACGAACCGCGCCGCGCCGCTTCACCGCCACGCTATCAACGACCGAGCTATAAATCTGAAACACGCGCTCAACACCCACCCCATGAGAAATCTTTCTGACTGTGAAGGATGAGTTTACGCCACGATTGCGTCGCGCAATAACGACACCTTCGAATGCCTGCAGACGTTCTCTATCGCCTTCCTGTATTTTTACCTGAACGACAACAGTATCACCAGGACCAAATTCGGGAAGCTCCTTGCTCATCTGCTCTTTTTCTATTTGCTGGATGATTATACTCTTACTCATCGTCTTGCTCCTAAACTCTTATAGCGATTGGCAGTTGCCAAATTCTTAGTAAGTCGAAATTTTTAAACTCTTATCTAACTTGCAATTCAGGCTACTCCGACCTATCACGAAGATATTCTTGCTTGAAATGCTCTAATAATTCTTTCTGATCGATATCCAGTGACACTTTTTTCAGCAGGTCTGGCCTCTTCAACCAGGTTGCACCTAAACTCTGCTTCAGCCGCCACTTGCGTATCGCTTCGTGATCCCCGCTGAGCAAAACTGATGGCACACTCTCATCAACAATGCCCTTTATGCCTTTTAAACTTTGCGGCCTAGTGTACTCAGGGCTGTGCAACAAGCCATTGCTAAAACTGTCTTCTAACGCCGAGCCTTCATCGCCTAACGCGCCAGGCTGAAATCTCGTCATGGCATCGAACAGTGTCATCGCTGCCAACTCGCCACCACTGATCACAAAATCACCCAGAGACCATTCCTCATCTATTTCACTCTCAAGCACACGATTGTCTATGCCTTGATAGCGGCCGCAAAGCAGCACCATTCCTTCTCGCTTAGCTAAATCGATGATCGAATCTTGCTTCAGGGTCTTGCCCTGCGGTGACAGATAAATCACTTTAGCGTTTTCGCCAGCCGTTTGCTTCGCCGCTACTGCCTTCTTCGCCGCGGCTATCGATGCCATTAGCGGTTCGGTTTTCATTAACATTCCTGGACCGCCACCAAATGGCTTATCATCCACGGTACGATGCTTATCAGACGTATAGTCGCGCGGATTAAATAGC
>Ga0308016_10000510_pt1 | contig 19800 bp, 17 predicted proteins | sample Neamet233_FD_203129 | JGI IMG/M metagenome (GOLD analysis project Ga0308016, IMG submission 203129) | Marine microbial communities from water near the shore, Antarctic Ocean - #233 | ecosystem: Environmental > Aquatic > Marine > Unclassified | place: Southern Ocean | collected 2014-07-28
CACCAACACCATCGCCGTCAGTGTCCATGGTTTCAGAAGCGTCTTCAGGGAATGCGTCAGCGTTGTCACCCGTTCCATCCATGTCGGAATCGAGGGTCTCACTTGCGTCATTTGGGAACGCATCAGCGTTGTTTCCTACGCCGTCCATATCTGAATCGGTGGTTTCATTGGCATCGTTGGGGAAAGCATCAGCGTTGTCACCCATTCCATCCATGTCGGAATCGAGGGTCTCATTTGCATCGTTGGGGAACGCATCAGTGTTGTCGCCAACGTCATCACCATCGGTGTCAGTCGTTTCATTTGCATCGTTAGGGAACGCATCAGCGTTGTTTCCAACACCATCGAGATCAGAATCCATCGATTCGGAAGCGTCTTCTGGGAACACGTCTGCATTGTCACCGGTTCCATCCATGTCCGTGTCAATGGTTTCAGAAGCGTCGTTCGGGAACACATCAGCAATATCGCCAACACCATCGCCGTCAAAGTCACTTGATTCAGAAGCGTCGAGTGGGAACGCATCGCTGTTGTCACCAACGCCATCACCGTCGGTGTCGACGGTTTCGTCAGGATCGTTAGGGAAGGCGTCAGTATTGTCGCCAACGCCATCGCTGTCACTGTCCGCAGATTCACTTGCATCGTCGGGGAACGCATCAGCGTTGTCACCAACACCATCGCCGTCAGTGTCCATGGTTTCAGAGGCGTCGTTTGGGAATTGATCGCCGTTATCTCCAACACCATCTGAATCAGAATCAGCATGTTCATTTGGGTCGTCAGGGAAGGCGTCGCTTGCATCTCCAAAGCCATCGCCATCGGTATCAACATCGAGAATATCCACGGAGTTGATCGCCGCAACCGATGAACCGAGGTCTTGACCATCGTTTGGCGTGACCGCAGCAGTCCAAACGTCGCCTACAGAGGTGGCTGAAGCTGGCAGTGTGGTCACATCATTGTGTTGTGGAACGGCAACGCCGTCTTTTGACCAGCGGATTTGGGAGTTGGAATCGGAATCTCCATCATCATCATCAAAGGTGTATGAGAGAAGGAGGTCTTCGTTGACAAATGCCTCCGTGACAGGTCCACCCTGAGTAGCAGCAATGCCAATCTTGACATCGGATGCAACAGGAGCTGTGTTGGAAGCGACTGCACCTTCTGTGACCGTCCATGAGTTTGTCCCCCAGTTGTCATTCGAGTTGGCGGAATTTCCGTTTGCATACAAGACTGCAAGATTGACTGTAACAGTGCCAGTTCCAACAGCAGGCGCGACCCAATCAGCGGACCACGAGCGCTGTAAATCCGAACTGTGGGTTAATTCACCGCCAACAGATTTGACCCGTTGACCCAAGTTTGACCACGTTCCACTGGTTGCGTCGAGGTTAAATCCTCCTTCACCAGTTGCCGACAATGCACTTCCGGTCCACGTGAGGGAGTATGTTGTCCCAGGGGTATAGGATGAAGGCAATCCAGTCATCGTTGGCACGATCATTGCGTCGGTGGTATGGCACGTGCACCCATTGGCGCTGGAACCAGTTTTACCTGTGGAATTTGCATCAATTGTAGGAACGGATGCAATCATCATCATCATCAAAAGAACACAGATGACCCTTAAACCAGACTTCATAATCTTCGATGCGTGTCTTTTTTTATTTAACAGATGGCACAACTTGGGTTGAATGTAGAAGAACTATCCAATTGAGTTCATTCTTGCTCGTTGCTCGGTGCATCAAGGTCTGTTGCCTCTTCAAGATCAACAGGCCGCTTTGGGGGAGTAACATTTGCTTCAGTTTTTGGAAGCGCTCGTCCGTTTGAAGCAACAATGCCTGCAGCAAGGAGAAGCACACCTGCGAAGACGAACAGCCAGGTGGTAAGGCCATTTTGATCCGCTTCATTTGAAACTGATTCATCGGCTTGGTTGAGGATTGCACACCCACTTCCATCGACGAGTCGCCCTGGTAAACTGTTGAGGCACATGTCGTCAGCGTTTGAGACGCCATCGAGGTCATCGTCCAATTGCGTTATGCTGCACCCTTGAATGCCAACCTGATCTCCGATTGGAGTCTGGGGGCATACATCGATTGCGTCGATCACACCGTCGTTGTCATCGTCATCATCTTCGGCGGCATCAATGCAGCCATCACCATCAGCATCTTGTCCAACCATGGCAACACCAATCAGGCCAGTGGGGCATGCGTCAATCGCATCAAGAACGCCATCGTTGTCATCGTCATCGTCTTCAATTGCGTCTTGGCAACCGTCTTGGTCATGGTCCAACCCATTCAACTCCAAATCCATGGTTTCATCGGCATCATTATTCCAACTGATTTCACCTCTTGGGCAGGCATCATTGACGTCTTGATAACCGTCGTTGTCATCATCGACATCCATGGTGTCATCATAGCAGCCATCCTGATCGTAATCGTTGAACGGAGTGGAGGTCCAAGGGGTTATGTCGCGCGGACAGTTGTCTTCAGGTGCAGCGATTCCATCACCATCTTCGTCAACATCACACGCATCTCCGAAACCGTCCCCGTCCAAATCGCCCTGGGCCGAGTTAGCTGTTTCAGGGCAGTTGTCCATCTGATCGATGTACCCGTCTTCATCGGTATCAAAGTCGGCACATCCGTCGCCTTCATTGTCTTCTTCAGGGGTTGAAATCCAGCCTACGGGTCCAAGAGGGCATAAATCGTTGAAATCAAACACGGTGTCTTCATCATCATCGAAGTCCTCACCAGCATCTTCACAGCCATCGCTGTCGTGATCTGATGAAGCATCAGACGTCCACGATACAGCGCCGCTTGGGCAATCATCCAGTTCATCTGTGACGCCATCGTTGTCATCATCACCGTCACAATCATCGCCGAAAAGGTCACCATCATGGTTGCCTTGAGCAGTGTTTGTGATTCTGGGACAATTATCTTCACCGTCGAGGATTCCATCGTTGTCGCGATCTGTTTGGTAAAGCCAAACACCGACATCATAGCCACCGTAACTGGTTGCAGTGTGGACGCCAATGCTGGCGGTTTCACTGAGCATGAACGTCAGCAGTGGTGAACCGTCAAGAGCGTAGGTAAGGTCCGTTGGTTCGTCGTTCCCTTCACCGCCAGCAGACACAGCCCACGCCCATGTCCCGTTTTCCAAGTATGTGGCGAGGAATATGTCGTTGTGCGTGTCGTCGTTATAATCGTCTAAGTCTTCGAGGGTGTCTTCACCGAGGACAAAGCCTGCTGTGGTGGTCCCCGTGATTGTGATGTCGCCTTGTGGGCTGGTGACAACCCTTGTTGCGCGGTCAACGCCAACGCCTCCCGCTTGCGCGATGCTGGTCCATGCTCCGGATGAAGAAACCAAGGCGAGGAGCATATCTGTTCCATTTGAAGCATCGGTTGTTGATGCACCAAAACTCGCGTTGCCAATAAATTCCCCGACAACACTCAGGCCTTGATTCGGAGAACCTGAGCAATCCCAAGCTCGATCTTCAAAGGCACCTCCGCCGGAGACGGCCCACATCCATTCGTTGGCTTGATACGATGCAACCATGAGGTCAGTCTCGCCTGCCGAAGCCAGAAGGGTCTCTCCGACCATCAATGGGCCGCTAAACGTGGCAACAGCGTAGGTTTGTCCAGCCCCGTCTTGACACAGGCCGCCAATGGACTCAACCCCTTCTTCGCCTCGAATGATCACGTGTGAAAGAGCTTCACCTGCTTCGTTGAAGGTGGCGATCATCAAGTTCATTTCAGACCCACCTTCCAAAACGTCGCCCTTAAAGTCCAATTCTCCTCTGTAAAGGATACCAAGATGAATTTCGTTGTTAGGGGTCACCATCATGTCAAAAACAAAGTTATCATTGCTGTTGCCAAATTGTTTTGCCCAAGACCAGACTCCATTGCTGGTCAACCGAGCAAGGAACACATTTCCGTCATCATCCGCCTCTTCCTTTTCAAGTGGGTCGAGGTCTCCAAGAGAGAGTTCGCAAGGGGAACGAACGGTGTTCAAACAAAAATTGCCGGCTACGATGACATCGCCACTTGGTAAAAGAGCGATTGCTTCAACGGAATCGAGACCAGATGTCCCAAAGGAAACACTCGCATTCCATGTGCCGTTTGGATTGATCCAACCCAGCATTGCATCCCTGTCGTTTGCCCCAGCAGTGGCACCATGTCCATCGATTTGGTCACGGAATTGAATGTCGCCTCCATAGCTCCCGGCGACGATGATGGTCCCGTTGGCGTACGTGGCAGATTGTGAAATGAAATCATCGAGGGCTCCACCCGCACTTGTGGCCCAACCAAAGGCCAATTCAGAAGATGAATTGTCATCGCCAACGCTCTGCGGCAGGTCCCGTTCTTGGAGGGTTTGTACCTCGCTGTTGATACCGCCTGCAACAGAGGAAAGCACTAGAATCAGGGAAAAAAGTGCCGTCGACGCGCATCGCATGCTCTTCGGATTGACTTGTTGCATTTGAAACCCCGCCTCTTTCGTATCCCACAAATTCAAGGAGAAAACATTCCACGGCGCTTCATGGAGTCTCCGAACGGTGTGTGGCGGCAACCGCTTGCTTCAGAGGAGTGTGAGCAGGTGATGGCCAATCTTTTGAATCTGGATCGGTGGCCATCGTGGCACACCTCTGCAGGGCGCATCTTATCTGAAGCGACGGGGGAACTGCACGAAGGACAACGTTTCGATCTCCATCGAGTGGAACGGCAACGCTTGATTGAGGAGATGTGGACAGTGAAGAGCATCCGGAAAAGTGAAGATCCTCGTTTTCTCGAAGTTGAGTTCATGTGGGATGGTCAACAACGGGAAGGTCGACCGCTTGGGACTGCCTTCGCCCACCTCCGTCTTGCCGTCACGGTTTGGGGCGAGGATGAAGGTGGCGTTGAAATCGCAGCATGGTGGAAGATTCGATGGTGGGCTCGCTTCATGCGTGGGCGTGTCAATCGCCTCCCTCGGGCCATGGCCAAACAATGGCTAAACGATGCCTGCACAGCCGGAAGCATCCCCATTCCTGCCTCATTTGAAGCCGCTATCGATGAATCAGAATGAAAGCGAGTGTTCATGGAGCCTCGGCGCGGACAGACACCAATGAGCACTCCAAGTGGCGACGACAAAAGCCCCAAATCCTCGAAGAACGGAGGTGGTCAACGAAATCGTTCGGGTAACAACCGTTCCAATCGAAACGGTTCCAACCGCCGCCCTAAACGATATGGAGGAACGGCAAAAGCCCTGCTTCAAGAACGTCATGCTGAAACCATCGCTTCAATGGATAAAAAAGCCGATGAGCGCTTTGTTCGCAAAGATACGCCCATGGGTTTCCCAGACGGCATCGAAGAACCACGCACTTTCAACTTCACATGGAACACCGCTGCTGTCCCTCTCAAAGATGAAGAAGCGCTTTCCAAGCAGGTGCTCCGCAAAGGAGAATTCGGATGGTTAGACGACGAGCGCGTCGATGAACTTGCATTAATCGTTGCAAACCATAACATGACCCTCGATCAGGCCCTCTCACTTCGTTCTGCTCTCATGCAGCAGAAAACCGTCTACGGGCACGGACGATTGAGATCGAGAGCAAAAGACATGCTCAGGTTGTACAAAGAAGGCGTCAGTGTTGTTGACATCTCTCAACGCTTTGACGGACCTCCAATGAATGTGTTCCGTTTGATCTTAGCGGAAATGCGTTGGTCCAAAACCAAAATCAAGGAAAGCCTTCGAGAACCAAGCCGATTGAAGGAGCGCGAACGAAAGGAATTCGAAACAGCAGAGGCTGCAGATCGAGTGTCAAACGTCGACCAAGGCGAAGCGCAAGAAAAAGCGGATCTGTTTGAAGACATCCTCGCCGATTGGTTCGAAGAACAAGGCGTTCGTCTCCGCCGCCAGCCGGAGATGGTGAAAGAGCAAAAGCAGGAACTCGGGCGCCCAGTCCGAACACCCGACATCCTCTTCCTCGACCATGTCTACATCAACGAACGCCCTGTTGCATGGATTGATGCCAAGCACTTTTACGGCGCTGATGTCGAGTTCCAACGCAAAAAGATGGCGAAGCAAATGGACAGGTACATCGAAGAATGGGGCAGCGGCGGTGTTGTTTATCGCCACGGCTTCAGTGAGAATTTATTCATGCCTGGTTGCACGTTATTGGATGCCAATGTTCTCGATTTGAGGGCTTTTGACGCCAACGATTGATCATCCCTCAATCGACGTAGAACGAACCCCTAACTTGAGGGCTCTCAACGCTTCAGCGACCTGCTCAATTTCTTCATGCGTTAGCGGTTGATCCAACCGTCGCGGGAGGATCACTAACGACACTCCAAGCATGCACAGTCGGACATACACGCGTGGGTGAAGGTCCATCTTTCGGAGTTGCCCCATAACTGCTGCATTCAATCCCATCCGTTCAGGCTCTTCGAGCAGCCCTGAGGTTTGGGCAAAGGTTCTGGATTGCAACATGAGTTCAGGCCATGCTTCGGGGCCCCATTCGTTCACTCGTAGGGCTCGAACAGCGTCCTCACCGGCTTCAGAGATGGATTTTTGCCATTTCTGATCATCGATGTAATTCGAAGTATGCCTCGATTCCTCAGGTTTCCACACCAGTAAGATCGGTTGTTGAGTTGTGAATTGAACTGTTTTTCCACCTGATCCGGGTGCACCTGGCTCGAGGCGCAGTTCAACTCCCCCAGCGGCGATGCCAAGCACGTCACCAAGTCCACCGCTGTGGAGCCGTTCAATACGATGTGCAATTCGTAAATATTGTTCATCACGCCCCAAGCCTGAATGTAAATGAAAGGCCCGAGACACCGCGACCAAACCAGCTGCGGACATGCCAAAACCTTGACTTGTTGGCAAAGAGAGGGTGACAGATACTTCGAAAGCCTCAGCTCTGTTGAGTAAGCGAGCGTCCCTTAGTGCTTCGATTAGATCGGTGTAAAGGTGGGTTGAATGTTCGATCAAAGTGCCATCCATTGCTTCGATTGTAAGTCGGATTTCACCATCTTCCACTGTTGCAGGTCGCTCGTCAAGTGCAGCGCCTTGAGAGAGTTGAGGCGGTACGCTTGGCTGATTCGTGCCAATGTGCTTCACGCTTGCTTCAACGCCATCGCTGACGTTGAACCCCGCTCCTCTGCTGCCTTGTGAACGCGCTAACCTTGAGTCCTTCCAAATGGAAAACAGCAACGTGATGTGTCCACCACAGTGCACAGTGTGGGCGGCCATGGTTTTGGATTCCGCTTCACAACTTGAACGCTTGGACTTTTAAATCCGAATCAGAGTGTGTTTGTTGGGACAGCACCGTGGGCGTTGTCGTGTGCCTCACCATCAACAATGAGCAGGTAAAGGTTGTAAAATGGAATAAGGATGAACCATCCTGATTTACCTTGATCATGAATTCTCCTGATGGCAACGGCAATCGTTGGAAGGAATAAACCAAGGCTCACAGCTGTATTGATCCATGTTGGGTCTGCTAATCCAAAACCAAAAATAATCCCATCCAACATACTTGCGACGAAACCTGCGATACCCGTAACCAATACGAACCACCAATACTCGGAGCGGCTGGCTCGGCCACTGAAGCCAACGTACTGTTGGAGGCATGTTTTGGTGGCGTCCATGAATGACATCATGTTGGCGGGTCGGGCTGCGGACAAAACTTGCATTTCTGGTTGCATAATGAAAAATCCACCTTGTGACTACATAACTCTTCTTCCGGCGACGGATGTGAAAAGCAAGTTGTTTAGAGGCTTGAGCGTTTGGAGGTGTCATGGCCCTCGCAATCGGAGACGCAGCACCACCGTTTGAATTGACCAATGCTCACCCCTCCATGGGTGGGCCAGCCATGACGTTCGACGACGCATCTGGTGCATTGGGAACCGTTGTCGTTTTCGAATGCAACCACTGCCCCTACGTGATCGCCAACATCGGTCGAATGGAATCGATGGCAAAGCGCTGCGCTGAACTTGGATTTGGTTTTGTGGGCATCAATTCAAACGACCCGGAAGTTTATCCAAACGATTCCTTTGAACACATGGAAAAGCGAGCCACTTCGATGGGGTATCCTTACCTCCACGATCTCTCACAAGATGTTGCACATGCCTACGGAGCGAAGCGCACACCCGAGTTTTTCTTGTTTGATGCACAGCATCAACTGGCCTATCAAGGTCGAATGGATGATTCACCACGCGATCCAAACAACGTCACTCAAAGCGAACTGAGCGAGGCGATTGAAGCCCTCATGTCCGGGCAAGAACCGGCGGTGAAGGTCACCGAATCCATTGGATGCTCGGTCAAATGGAAAGTCTGAACGAGGTTATTGGAATGAGCGGCTGTCGGCGACAATGCGATTGGGATGAGAAAATGGTATGCCGGAGCTGCGGCATCGATTATGGCGTTCCAGAGCCTTCGAAGAAGGAATCTGTTGAGACGCCTCCCGCAGATGAAGAAGAGTAATCAGTACTGCTCAAGGACCAATTCAGTGGTCGTTGATGCGATTTCATTGGGTGCAGCGAGCCACATTTTATCCAACAAGGTCCGAAGGGACATGGTGTCATCAACGTGAACAAGGGCAACTAGGTCGGCATCGCCTGATACTTCGTAGATGATTTCGATGCCATCCCAGCCTGTGACTTCGGAAGCAAACGAACCAATTTCTGCTCCAGGGGAGACCTTGATACGAACCAAAGCAGTCAATCCGACGCCGCCTTCACGAACAGTGTAGCCACGAATGGTGCCTTCTTCTTCCATTTTTCGAACGTGTGTTCGAACCGTTCGTTCCGAAGCGCTGACTTCCCGAGCCAAGTCCACATAGGACATACGACCGTTCTTCCGAAGTTGGGCGAGGATGGCACGATCGATTTCAGCAACACGAGGCATGTTGCATCCTTCCGCTTTGGGTATATCAAATCTGCTCAATGGCTGTCATGTGGTAAAAAAGCGCAACGAAATGTCGGTATAGGAGTCACATTGAGGCAAAACCTTCACAATAGCGTCACCTATGAGGGCACAAAAACCTCCTTGAAACCTTGAGATGCACCACTCGGTTTCTCATTGAAACGAGACGAAGGTGTTCCGTCTGGTTCAAAGGGCGTCTTCGCTTGGCATTGGATGGGGAAGCCAATGTCTGGACACATCACCGGTCTCGATGCTCGAATGATTCTTGACAGCCGTGGCAACCCAACCGTCGAAGTGGATTGTTTTGTCGACGGGTCTCTTTTGGGCCGAGCCGCGGTGCCTTCTGGCGCTTCGACAGGGGCCTATGAGGCACTTGAAATGCGAGACGGAGACGCCTCTCGCTACCTCGGAAAAGGAGTTCAAACTGCGATTGACAACATCACAGATCGCATCGAGGAGGCTTTAGTTGGTCTTCCTGTCGATGAACAACGTGTGATTGATGAAGTCATGATTGAACTGGACGGTACGCCGAATAAAGCCAACCTCGGCGCCAACGCCATGCTTGGAGCATCGATGGCTTGCCTGCATGCTGGTGCAGCCGTCCACGAACTTCCACTCTGGAAGTACATCGGGGGCGTTGCAGGCGGTTTGATGCCCGTGCCAATGCTAAATATTCTCAACGGTGGGGCTCATGCTGCGTCGAACGTCGATGTGCAAGAATTCATGGTCATGCCTCACGGTTTCGACACCTTCGAAGAAGGCTTGCGAGCAGGTGTGGAGACGTATCACGCCCTCAAGAAAGAACTGAAGGCAGACGGATTGCTTGGCGGCGTCGGCGATGAAGGTGGCTTTGCTCCGAACTTGCCAGCCAATGAAGAGGGCCTCAAATACATGGTTCGAGCCATTGAAGGTGCTGGGTACTCGGTCGAACAAATGGGCATCGCCCTTGATGTCGCAGCAACTGAATTCCACCATGAAGATGGTTACCACATGGATGGTAAAGTTCTCTCAAGCGAAGATCTCGCTGACGTCTACTCCGGCTGGCTTGATGCATATCCGATTCTTTCAATTGAAGATGGATTCGGCGAAGATGATTGGCAAGGTTGGTCGCGTTTCACCAAGCGCGAGGGCCACCGTGTGCAAACCGTCGGCGATGATTTGTTTGTAACCCAAACAGAACGTCTCGCTCAAGGCATCGAGATCGGCGCTGCAAACGCCATGCTCGTCAAACTGAACCAAGTCGGTACCGTGACTGAAACCCTTGAAGCCATGGACCTTGCATCCTCCCACGGACTCAACAATGTCATCTCTCATCGAAGCGGAGAAACCGAAGATGTCACCATCGCAGATTTAGCTGTCGGCACACGTGCTGGACAAATCAAAACAGGAGCACCAGCTCGTTCTGACAGGGTGGCAAAGTACAACCAACTGTTGCGCATCGCTGCTGATGTTGATGAATACCGTTCGCCGTTCTAACTGTGGTATTTTACAGTCCTTTATAGGGGCCACCTGATGAAAGCCTGTCATGAAGAGAGCACTTGCTACACTCATACTCGCCAGCCTGTTGATGACTTCTTTGCCGCTCAATGTGTCTGCCGCAGAGACTGATGACATACCAACAAATGTCGCAGCTACAGGGGAACACGACTCCCTCGTTGCCGCATTGACCCAAGCCGATTTGGTAACGACATTGCAGGGCGATGGACCATTCACCGTTTTCGCCCCAACAGATGCAGCGTTTGAAGCAGCTGGCATCGATTTGTCAACGTATGATACGGATGAAGAAAACGCCACACTGGCAGACATCCTCCTCTACCACGTCTACTCAGGCGCCGTCGCATCAAGCGATGTCACCGATGGATTGACCGTGACCATGGTCAACGGAGCAGACGCCACATTTGCAGTCCTACCAGATGGCACCGTGAAGATTGGTGAAGCTGTCGTCACAACCGCTGACGTTCAGTCCAGCAACGGCATCATTCACATCATCGATACCGTGCTCATGCCTCCAGTTGTTCAATCCGTTGATGTTTTCGTTGACGGCGGCTCAATGAGCGCTCCGTACTTCAATTTCTACACCGACAGCGCTGGTACGACACCGCTCGTTGACAACACGCTTGACATTACTCAAACCTACAACTTCCACCGACTTAACTCTGCCACGACCCACCCCTTCTACATCAGCGATGCTGGAAACGGACAAGCAGCAACCACTGCACTGATGCTCTCTGGCGACGGAAGCGAAACATCAGGGATCACCGGTAGTGAATCTTTCACATTGAGTTTCGCTTCTTCGATTCCTTCGGATGCTACTGTCAACTTCTTCTGCACAGTTCACTCTTCGATGGTCTCGGAATTTGTCTTAACCGGATTCCCAGTCACCGTTACCGACATCCCAGCAGTCGCTCAGTCGACTGGTGAGCACGCTTCTCTAGTGGCCGCACTCGCCAAGGCAGATCTCGTGTCCGCTCTACAAGCAGAAGGACCGTTCACCGTATTTGCTCCAACTGATGCAGCATTCACCGCAGCGGGTATTGACTTGGCTGCGTATGATTCAGCAGAAGAAATCTCAGCTCTTGCAGACATCCTCACCTACCACGTCTACGCTGGAGCAGTAGCTTCAACCGATGTTACCGACGGAATGACTGTCGCCATGTTGAACGGTGACAACGCATCCTTCACCGTCACCGCAGACGGCGTCATGATTGAAGGCGCAAACGTCACAACGGCAGACGTCGTAGCAAGCAACGGTGTTATCCACGTGATCGACGCAGTGCTCATGCCGCCAACAGACCCAGTCGAGCCTGTTAGCCCTGGAGACATCCCAACGGTTGCCACCGGTACAGGAATCCACACAGCCCTCGTCGCTGCTCTCGCTCAAGCCGAACTTGTGGCCACACTGCAAGGCGATGGACCGTTTACCGTCTTCGCACCAACAGACGCAGCCTTCACAGCGGCAGGCATTGATTTGGCTGCTTTCGATACAACAGAAGAAATCGCAGCACTGGCTGACATTCTCCTCTACCACGTTGTGCCAGGAACCACCCTTTCCACGGACCTCGTCGAAGGTGTAACAACCGTAACCACAGCAAATGGGGATGAGTTGTCCATCCAAGTCACAGGCACATCGGTGATGGTTGGCGAATCAATGGCAAACGTAACCCTGGCTGATGTTCTTGCATCCAACGGTGTTGTCCACGTCATCGATCAAGTGTTGTTGCCTCCGGCAGACGAACCACAGTTGCCCGATTGTGACGCCACCGTTGGAATTGCTCCAAGCGGAATGAAGTTCTCACCAGCAACCGTGACCATCGCTATTGGCGACACCGTCTGCTGGCAATGGACCGATTCGAGCATGGCACACAACGTGCGTGAGGTGGATGGTGACAAATCCACCACCTACACCCAAGATGGCATCACTTCCGGAGCCGCAGATGCAACGGTTGATTTCCGATACACCTTCACTGAAGACACAACCTTCACCTACGCTTGTGAGCCTCACATGGCCACGGGAATGTATGGCAAGGTCATCGTCGGTACCGGTGGCGAATCAGCAGTTATCGTCGAACCAGCCCCAATGGACATGGATGAATCGGAAGACACACCAGGATTCATGGCCAGCACGCTGGTCCTTGCTTTCATTGGTGCAGTTCTTATCATGCAGCGCCGTCCCGAGCAATGAGCCGGTATGATGTTGAAGCGTTCACTGATCTTTGCGACATGCCTTTTGGTAGCGATCGCAGCAGGGTGGACGTACCTGGTGATGAACTACGAATCCGAACTCGGAACGCAGAACATCATCGTGGTCAGCGATGCAGGTCCCAATGCCTCTGAATCTAGCGACGACAGCCTTGTTGTGTTGGCGTTTGAAGATGGTGCAGAACCACTTGCATGGTCTTCAATCCAACTATCGATCGTGGTGGAAGGACAAACCCACACATGCTCATTTGGCAGCCAATCGACTGATGGAGCATCCGCTTCAAAGGTGGAGGCAGCCCTTGGAGCAGACGGAGTGACGTTCACCACAGTCATCGATGCGAGCGATGAAAGCATCCCTACGTTCTTGGATCTCCCGGCCCAAAAAGCCACCGATGAAGAGAATTCTACACTTCGCTTTTCCAAAACGGATGTGTTTCTTGCTGATGGTGTGCAATGGGCTTACCTCGATGGTGTCACCTTTCAGGACGTGACTCAATACAACGTCTCCGATCTGTCCAATCAGACCGAGGAGCGACTGGAATGGTACAGCTATGATTTCACAGAACACCGAGTGCAACCAAACGAAGGTGTCTATGTCATCGAACACGACGGCTTGATGTTCAAGATGCAGTTCATCACCTACTACAATCAAGCCGATGAGAGCCGTTACCCGACCATTGTGGTGGCTGCACTCAACGGTACCGCCTTCCCGGCTTTGGACGATGCGAGCCTCGTTGAGCCATCGCCCTGCCTGATTGTGGTGAGCGATGGAAACACCAGCGTCTGGTCATCGAACACCACAATCACATTGATTGAAAATGGTGTTCAAATCTGCAATGGTCCGTGTTCACTCGAAGTGCAAGCATCATACGAAACTGCCTCGATCAAGGTCAAAGGAACCCGTTCCATCGAGTGAGCACATTTCAGTTATGTTCTTGCCTCTTTATGCGGCAACGGTCGATACGACCAAAAACAGAGCACCCTTTGCAAGATTGAGGGTGGACATGGGCGACGAAGCACCAAAGCAGCGAGACCTTGAGCACCTCATGGAACAAAACGCCACGGAATTAGATTTTCTTTCTGCCTATGGCGGCACATCACTCGAGGGCGATGGAGCCCCCTTGCTTTCGGCGCTTGTGCGCTTTTTGAAAGCAGGAAACATCGAAGTCAACACGGTTAGTGAAACTGAAATCACCTTCTCCTTCGGAACAGCATCCGTTGTTGAAAACGGTTGTCAAGTGGTCGTGGAAGGTCGTGGACTGCCTCTCGTACCAAGCGATGTACAGCAAGCAGGTTTCGCCCATGGGGCTTTGAATAAAAAACGAAATCGATGCGAAGTTGTTCTGATTGATTGGGGCTTCGAACAGCGTCGATTCATTGAACGGGTGAGCGAGCACTTCACTCACGGCGAGTGAAAGCTGCTGCCATTGCAACACCGCTCACAGCGGTAAGCAGGCCAAATCCAGGGACCGATTCATCCTCGGTTGAGCAGCCATCCTTGGCTCCGTTTGCATCGACGCCTCCGTATTCTCCATTGTTCTGCCAACATGAAGACCATGTTTTGTACCAGTCGCCTTGAGGGAAATTGGTGGTGTTACCGTCATCATAAATCGCTTTTACTCGCCAGTTAACGTAGGTGTGGTCGGCATTTGGCGTGAGGCTGATCACGTGCAGTCGCTCATCGATGGAAGCATCCATGGCGACGGGTGGGTCGCAGACGCCGTTGTTGGTGCAAATCTGAGTTACAATTTCGAAGACCGTGTCATTGGCGTGCTCGTCTTCATCCATTTCAATGGACAGTGACCACACTTGACCGTCAACAGACGGTGTGTCACGAGCAATGATGCTGAAGGGTGCTTCATCAGAAGTTGGATTTTTGTCTTCTCCACCTGTTAATTCACTGGCGGAAGCAAACGGGACGAGGAGCAACAGAACACAGAATGCACTAACGGTTTTGGAGAACTGCATGGACAGAGGACAGTCTGGTCATTTTTTACTGTTCGCATGGCCATCCCAGACCACACCAGTTACATTTCCATGTCCCAAAGTTCGTCGCCAACCCAATGCAGGGTCTTGATTCCTTTCCCTTTGGAGCTGGCTTTGAGTTCTGCACCATCAAGGGTGGCCCATCCAATGGCGAGCGGGCGTTTGTGCGTCATGTCGCGGATCCAAACCAAATCACCTTCTCGGATGCTTGAATCAGCATCGTGGACGCCTGCAACCATGCAATCGGCGCCCTTCATCAAAAATGGAATGGCTCCATGGTCGACTTCCACCCATTTCTTGGCACTTTCCTGTTGTAGAAAGCCGCGCAACGTCAGAAAAGCAAAGCGCTCACCATCGTCGTTCTTGACTTCCACACCAATAGCAATTTTGTCGATCAGCACCATTTGCCATGGGCCATATTCGGCCATTTCTAAAAAGGCGCCATCCACAGACAAATCGATGTCGAGTGCATCTTCGAGCGTCTTGAGGAGTGGTGCGATGTTCTTTCGGCGAACGGGGCGGCGCTTTCGGATGCTCCAATCACGTGTCATGGCCTGTCGTTCGGATGCCCCCCTTTGACCCTTGTCTCAACCTCCGCCTTGATGAAGGGGAATCGAATGGCAGGAGTATGGCCCTATGGTGCACCATCCGAACCTTTGCCAAACACGCCACTGAATTGGGCAATGAACAGCCTCCCACCCCGATATTTTTTGTAAAGCCAGAGAATTGCCTGCAACGTTCAGGTCCGATCGATGTCACAGGCCATCCTGGTGAAGTGCACCACGAGGTCGAACTCGTGGTTCGTCTGAGTCATGACGGTAAACCGGAAGCGATAGCCGTGGGTCTTGATCTCACTGATCGCTTGACTCAGGGGGACTTGCGGGATGAAAAACTGCCATGGACCAAAGGGAAATGTTTCCGCGGCAGCGCTTATGTTGGTCACTTCTCACCATGGTACGGTGGTTGGGGTGGCCTCATGGACGTGTACGAAGCGTTGCATCTTGAACTGTGGGTCAATGGGACGCTCGTTCAGAACGCTCCAGTTCGTGATATGACGATCACGCCCCTCATGCAGATTGAGGACTTGAAGTCCTGGGCACCCGTTCAGGCCGGCGATTTACTGTTCACCGGAACCCCTTCTGGAGTTGGTGAATTGCATCCAGGTGACATCGTCAAAGCAGTGCTAAAAAAGCAAGAGAACACCACTGTTTCTGAACTTTCGACGAAGTGTGTTTGAGGGTTGAATTCATATACGCCCTGTTTGTCGCTTTGGCCTGCAAGGTGGTATATTTATGGCACAATGGCACGGTATCTCTCGACGAAAACCCAGTGGCGGACGCAAGGTTCAGGCACGCAGCAAGCGTTCCACCGAAATCTCCTCTGAGAAGCAAATGGCCCTTGTTGGTGCTCCAAAGCGCAAGATTTACCGACGCACCGGTGGAAACACCCTCGTTCGTGTGATGTCCGAAAACCGCGTCTCCATCAACAACCCAAAGTCCGGCAAAACCACGCTCGGCACCATCCACAATGTCGTTGAGAACGAATCTGATCCAAACTACGTCCGACGAAACATCCTCGTCAAAGGGGCCGTCATCGAAACCGACCAAGGTCGAGTGAAGATCACTTCCCGTCCTGGAAAGGATGGCGTCATCAACGGCGTACTCATTGAGTGAAGCGAACCAATCTCCGTTGGGTTCATACCAATCGGGGACAACTCCCCGCACAAGGTGAACCAAGATGGACCACAACCCTGACCGTATCTGCGTGTGGCCAGGTTACTTTGACGCCCGTTCATCCCGGAGGAGCGGCCGTCGTGTTCCAAAGGATTCTTCTGTTATCAAGCCAGACCTCGAAGGCTTATTTTTGGCCGCTCGCAAACTCGGATTAAAGAAAATCAAGCGCGAAGAGCGGATTGCTCACCCAGCACGTCCCCATCAAGGCGAAGGCCGCATGTGGGTGTCCCGTACCGGTTCCAAACAATCCGTGGGTGCCAATTCGAAAGAAGAACTGCTCCAACTCATCGGTGCTCAATGGCGCCAAATGCAACGGGAACAAAAAGATGCAAACGCAGAACGCGTTGCTAAAGGGCCACAAACCGGTGATCGCAGGGCTCGCTCCCAACGGAAATCACGCGGTGATGTGAAACAGGCGAGCACGAACACCAAGAAGCGTTCGGGCTTCAAGAAGCGTTGATGCTCAACGTGGAATTTCATGCAGCCAACCAAAGATGTCTTCTTCATCTTCGTTTTGAATGCCAACGAGTTGATTGTACAGTTGCTGGGTGATTTGCCCGGGCTTTCCATCACCATAGGTGGCTTTGGTATCGCCCTTGGTGATTGATCCGATTGGAGAAATGACAGCTGCAGTTCCACAACAAAATGCTTCATCTGCACTCATAGCAAAGGTTGCTTCAACTTTTGTTTCAATGACTTCAATGCCGTTGTGTCGTGCAAGTTCAATGATTGAGTTCCGGGTGATACCTGGAAGGATCGTACCGGTCAATTCAGGCGTGTAAAGCACGCCATCTTTGACACAAAAGAAGTTGGCAGCACCGACTTCTTCGACGTAGGAATGAGTCTCTGCATCGAGGTAAATCACTTCTGCAAAGCCGGCTGCTTTTGCTTTCCTGCTTGGCATCATGCCAGGTGCGTAGTTGCCGATGGCCTTGACGCCACCCGATCCACCAGGGGCGGCGCGGTGGTATTCTTCTGAGATCAGCAAGTCAATCGCGGTCACGCCGCCCTTGAAGTAAGGACCAACAGGCGTGACATAGACAAGAAACGTGTAGGACGGAGCGGGAGCAACGCCCAAGATTGGTCCTGAACCCATCAACAAAGGGCGGACATACATTGCGCCTTTGCCCGTTGGAGGGAGCCACCTAAGGTTGGCTTGTACGCACTGCTCAACAGCGTCGATGAACACAGATTCTGGAACGGGCGGCATCTTGAGTCGGTCAGCACCGCGTTGCATACGGCGAGCATTTTCCTCAGGTCGGAAAAACACAACGCGTCCCTTGGAGGTGCGGTAGGCTTTCATGCCTTCAAACAGGCCTTGGCCGTAATTGAGGACACCAGCTGCAGGCGACATCTCAATTGGTCCATAGGGGCGCAAGCCCCCGGGCATCCATGGTTCGTCAATCGTGGTTTCCGTGAGGTACATGCTGTCGGTGGCGGTCAAAGAAAAAGTCAAGTTGTCCCAGTCGATTTCTTCAGTCATTTGATTCCCCTTGCCTACGGCATTCCGAGCCATGTAGATTCGCCTTTCAAGCATTCCTGCCGCGTTTGATGCACAATGAGCGTGTTTCGGCACCCTTTGGCCATGATTGCAAAGCGAAGCCACTTAGGATGGCTCGGTTGCCCTTTAGGAGGGGCCGAGATGCGATTCAAAGGGAGAATGGGGGTCGTCAGTGGACGGTATCATTCCGTGGATGACCTGAATGGTTCCAAGGAGCCTTCAACCGTGATCGAATTGTTTGGGCGAACCGAGGAAGGTGAATCGATGTGCGCCTTGGTTCACGGTCTTCGGCCGACCTTCGAGATTTCCCCGCTTGTTGCGTGGACTGAAGGCATGGAAGTGCCAGAACATGTCCTCGGACGCTTGACGATGGTCAGGGCAATGGAAGATGTCCTCGATGTCTCAGGGCCAACAATGAAACTCACTGATCTAGGTCAACGACCCGTTTGGACGGTAACGGCGCGACAACCATTTGTTGTGCCGAGTTTGCGCAAAACCCTGTCGAAACAAAGTTGGCAAATTTTCTCAGGAGATATTCCGTTTCTCAATCGCCTGTTCCTCGACGAGGGCCTCGGGATGCACCTGGCCCTGGAAGGCGACATCATTGATCGGCGTCAAAATGAAGACGAGGAAGCATGCCTCAAAGCGGTTCGCGCAGCAGGCGGCGCAGGTCGCTATGCAGTGGACTGCACCATCGTTTGCACCCTTGCGGACCTCACGGCAAGCGAGCCCTTTCCCGTGCCCTACAAGGTGTTCTCGTTCGACTTAGAAACCAGCATCGCTCATGACACCGTTCTGTGCGCAGCTGCGATTGTTGAAGACATGTCCAATGGGCACCGCCAAACGTTCTCGTTCGTAGGTGAGGAATCCAAAATAATGGAAGATCTGACCCTCGTGGTTCGAAGCCAAGATCCAGATATCATCACTGGGTACAACATCGACAACTTTGATCTGCCACGGCTGAATGATCGTATGGCGGTTCATGCCCGTTCCAAAGACTGGCGCAAGCGAGCCTTGTTGTTTGGTTGGGGTCGCGTCCAACAAACTGAATCCGAAGCGAAACGAACCCGCTCTGGTTTGTTTCCACGCCGCCAATCATCCCGTGCTTGGAACGTCGCTGGGCGCACGGTTGTCGATGCGTGGTGGCAAGCACGGATGGCACTTCGTCCACAGCGCGAAACCCTTTCATTCATCAGCAACCTGTTGTTTCCAGATCAGAAAGACAAACACAAGATGGATGTCGATGCTTCAAAGATGGATGACGAATGGGCAGCACGCCCTGATGTTGTGCTCGAATATTGCATCCGCGATGCAGCGCTCCCTCTCGATATTCTGGGCGAACTCCAAGTCATTCGCCGAAAAGAGGCTGTAGCGGCTGTTGCTAAGGTCACGTTCGACACTGCGGCAAACGGCAGCACGAGCCAGTTGATCGATTCGCTCGTGATCCGCCTTGCTGACAGCGAAGGTGTGGCCGTTCCACTCACGGGTTCTGCAGAGGCTAAAGAAGGCCAAATCACCGGCGGATACGTCCACGAAGTCGCTGCAGGCCTGCACCCGTGGATTGCAGTTTTGGATTTTAAGAGCATGTACCCCTCGATTATGATTGGCCATAACATCTGTTACACAACCCGAATCGATCCGGTGCAAAACGATCAACCAAGTGAAGGCGAAGCAGTGCACACAGCGCCGACAGGGGCGAGGTTTCGCCATCAATCGGTGCGCAAAGGATTGGTCCCTGCCTTGCTTGAGGACCTGATGGCTCAACGCGATGAGCACAAAGCAGCCCTAAAAACAGCAAAAGAAGAACATGAAGACTCAAAAATGGCTTTCCATGATGCGATGCAATACGCGGTAAAGATCCTTATGAATTCCTTTTACGGCGTTTTTGCGAGCGGCTTCTACCGGTTCACACATCGTGACCTTGGCTCCTCGATCACCGCCTGGGCCAGGCACAACATCAAGGCCATCATCGCCCAACTCGATGCTGAAGGTCACGAAGTGGTGTATTCA
>Ga0308016_10000511_pt1 | contig 19793 bp, 23 predicted proteins | sample Neamet233_FD_203129 | JGI IMG/M metagenome (GOLD analysis project Ga0308016, IMG submission 203129) | Marine microbial communities from water near the shore, Antarctic Ocean - #233 | ecosystem: Environmental > Aquatic > Marine > Unclassified | place: Southern Ocean | collected 2014-07-28
CAGAGCATTGTTTGAAAAAAGTAAAAAAACAATCTGTGTAGCTTTTTATGAAGACAGTAGCCAGACTTTATCGGGTATTGCAAATAATTTTTTTAAAACAAGCAAGGTTCCTATTTCTCAAGAAGCTATTAACCTAATAGTTCAAAGAGCAAGAGGGGATAGGTTAAATTTAGAAAATGAGCTTGAAAAAATAAAAAATTATATTGGTATTAAAAAGAAAATTGATCTCGCAGATATCTTAAAATTAACTAATTTGGCAGAAAATTATAATGTCTCTGAATTGGTTGACTCTTGCTTATCAAAAAATAAAAAGAAAACTATTAATATATTAAATGAAAATAATTACACATTGGAGGATTGCATACTAATTATTAGAACGTTTTTAATGAAGTCTAAGAGACTGGCTAAACTAAGTAATGAATTTAAAATAACCAAGAACATGGATGCAGCAATTTTATCTAGTAAACCACCTATATTTTGGAAGGAAAAAGAGGTTGTGAGACAACAATTAAAAAGTTGGTCTTTCACAGATGTCAAAAAACTAATATATCAAATTAATGAAATTGAGCTCTTAATTAAAAAACATAATAACAATTCAATTACTATTTTATTCGACTTTATTATTGAAACTGCATCAACAATTAATAGTTAATAGTTAGACTTAATTATTTCAATAATTTTATTTAGTTGATCAAAATCCTTATACTCCACTACCAAGGATCCTGTATTATTTTTTTTATTCTTAATTAAAACATTTAAGCCAATTTTTTCTGTGATTGATGATTCTAAGGCCCTCAAATTTGGATCTTTAATTAATTTAAAAGATTGTTTTTTTATCTTAAAAATTTTAACAAAGTTTTCTGACTGTCTAACTGACAATTTTTTTTCTATTATTTTTTTCGCAACAAATAAAATATTATCTAACCCAACTAAAATTTTAGCATGACCTGGTGATAATTTTTTATCCTCTACTAATTTTAAGACTTCCTCAGGTAAGTTTAGTAATCTCAAGCAATTTGTTATATGGCTTCTGCTTTTTCCTATAAATTTTGCTACTTTTTCCTGATCATATGAAAATTCCTCTATCAGGCGTCGGTAGCCGCGCGCCTCTTCGATGGCATTTAAATCATGTCTTTGAACATTTTCTATAATGGCAAACTCTAAAGATTTCAAATCATTAGCATCTATAATTACTACTGGCACTTCGTGCAAACCTGCTTTTTGTGCAGCTAACCATCTTCTCTCACCTGCAATTATTTCATACTTGTGATTCCTATCTGTAGATTTTCTAACTATAATCGGTTGGATAATTCCCCTTTCTTTTATTGAATTTGTCAAATCTTGTAAATTGCCCTCATCAAATATTTTTCTTGGCTGAAATTTATTACTGAGTAGATCGCTGACAGGTAGTTTATTAATATTTATTTCTATTTTTGTTTCACCTATTAATGATGATAACCCACGACCTAAACCTTTTTTTATTTTATTAGAGTCCATTACAATCTGCTACCTATTTTTTGATCTTGATTAATAAATTCATCTGTAAAACTAAAATAAGATTTACTGCCAAGACAAGATCTATCATAAATTAAAACTGGCATTCCATGTGAGGGGGCCTCTGACAGTCTTACATTTCTTGGTATGACTGTCTGATAAACTTTATCACTAAAATAATCTCTTGCTTCTTTTTCTACTTGCGCAGAAAGTTTATTTCTTTTATCGTACATCGTTAATAGGATACCTCTTATTTGTAATTCAGGGTTTAAACTTACTTTTATCCTTTCAATTGTTTTCATTAGTTGAGTGAGACCCTCTAAAGCGAAAAATTCTGTCTGTAACGGCACAACTAGTGAATGTGATGATACTAGCGCCATGACAGTTATAAGGCTCAATGACGGAGGGCAGTCTATGAGTATATAATCATATGATCCTCTAGAATCATTTAAATAGGCAGTTAATTTACCCTTTAGTATGAAGGCTCTTTCGCTATCTCCAGCCGTTTCTATTTCTAGTCCAGATAAATCTACATTTGAGCTTACTATATCCAAGTTTTTATAGTCTGTTTTCTTAATCACATCAGAAATAGCTTTTGTTCCATTCAGAACTCCATAGATTGTTTCACTTGAATTTTCTAAATTAGATAAACCAAGTCCAGTAGTTGCATTTCCTTGTGGATCTAAATCTATTACCAAAACTTTCTTTTCTTGTTGTACTAAGCCTGCTGCAAGATTAATTACTGTAGTTGTTTTTCCTACCCCACCCTTTTGATTTATTACTGAAATAATCTGCATTCTAATTTCTATTCTTTTTTTTAATATTTTTTATATTTAACAAAAATGAATCCTCGCTTGTGATACTTTTTTTCTTTTCAAAATCAAAATCCCAATCTTTTAAAGTTCCTTCTAAAATCTTTTCTCCATTTTTTCCCATAAATAAAATTAAATTTTTATAACTATTAAAATTTTTATAAACTAAATCTAAAACTATCGGCAAGGGCTTAAAAGCTCTTACCATTATTGTACCTGTCTCTAAATTTTGTTCCTCAAAAATATTTTCTTGCCTGATTTCAGTATTTATTTTTAAATCTCTTGATACATTCCTTAAAAACGCACTTTTATGGTGACTTTTTTCGTATAAGTGAATTTTTGCTAAGTGTTTCATATTTTTAAGCATAATCGATATTATTATTCCGGGCATACCTCCACCTGAACCTATATCTGTAATTATATTGCTATTTAAATCAATGAATTCAATGATTTGCGCTGAATCTACTATATGGCGTATTCTAATTACATCATTTTTTGCAGTTTCTCTGCTAATAATGTTAATTTCCTTATTTCTCTTTTGGAGCATAGTGATGAAGATCTCAAATTCTACAAATGTTTCACGTGGAACATTATAATCTTTTAGTAGTGAATATTTTTGTAAAAATTCTTCCATTAAGCTATAAGCTTAATAGACCTTCTTTTTACATGTGACAACAAGATATATACAGCAGCCGGCGTTATTCCATCAATTCTAAGTGCTTGTCCCATAGTTTTTGGTTTTATTTGCTTAAATTTAGCTTTAACCTCGTTTGAGAGACCTGAAAGATCATCATAGTTAACTCTATCAGGAATAATCAGATTTTCGTCTCTTTTAAAAGCTAAAATATCAGCTTTTTGTTTTTTAAGGTAGCCCCTATAATGAGCATTAATTTCTATTTGTTCATCTATTTTTTTATCAAAAAAAGGTATATCGGGCCATATTTCTCTTATTTTTTTCATATCAACTCCTTTTTGGGTTAATATTTCATTAGATCTTCTTAATACACCATCTTTAGCAATTTTTATATTGAATTTATCGATTTTGGTTGGTGTTATAGATGATTCTAGCATTTTTTTGGATATCAATTTGATTTTCAATTCTTTATCTTTGAATAGTTTTTCTCGATCTTTAGATATTAGACCAATAGCAATTCCCTTGTTTGTTAATCGTTGGTCCGCATTATCTGCTCTTAAACTTAACCTGTATTCAGCTCTTGAGGTAAACATTCTGTAAGGTTCAGCGACACCTTTCGTTACTAAATCATCTATCATAACTCCAATGTAGGCATCTGATCTATCTAAAATAAAAGGTTCCTCTTTCTTAAAGGATAAAGCAGCATTAATTCCAGCTATTAAACCTTGTGCTGCAGCCTCTTCGTAACCAGTGGTTCCATTAATCTGTCCTGCAAGGTAAAGGTTTTTTATTTTTTTTGTTTCAAGGGTTAAAAATAACTCTCTTGGGTCTATATAATCATATTCTATTGCATAACCTGGTCTAATTATCTTAACACTTTCTAAACCATTAATATTGTTACATATTTCTTGTTGTACTTCCTTAGGAAGCGAGGTTGATATGCCGTTTGGGTATATTGTATAATCATTTAACCCCTCAGGCTCTAAATATATCTGATGTCGGTCCTTATCAGCAAACTTAACTATCTTATCCTCTATTGATGGACAATATCTTGGTCCAACACCCTGAATGCTTCCGGAGTACATGGCGCTTCTTTTTAAATTCTTTTGAATTATTTTATGAACTTTTTCGTTAGTATAAGTTATGCGACATGAAACTTGTTTATTCAGATTTTTTTTGGTTAAAAAAGAAAAAAAATAAGGTTCATCGTCTGCAAACTGTTCTTCTAAATTTTCATAATTAATTGTTCTTGAGTCTAACCTTGGTGGTGTTCCTGTCTTTAGTCTTCCCACTTTGAAGTCATACTTTTCAAGTTGTTCACTTAAACCTGTTGAGGGCTTCTCATCAAATCTTCCAGCAGGGGTTTTCTCATTACCTATATGAATTAAACCATTTAAAAAAGTCCCCGTTGTTAAGATTAACTTACCACATGATACTTTTTTACCAGACTTTGTTTCAAAACCAGTTATAACGTTTTTTACAAAAATAAACTTTATTACAGGATCTGCAAAAATCTTTAAATTACAGTAGTTTAGTAGTTTTTGTTGCATATATTTTCTATATAATGATCTATCAGATTGAGTTCGAGGTCCTTGAACAGCAGGCCCCCTACTGCGATTTAACAATCTAAATTGAATACCAGAATTATCTGCGACCTCTCCCATCACACCATCTAAGGCATCTATCTCTCTGACAAGGTGACCCTTACCGAGACCACCTATAGCTGGGTTGCAAGACATCTCTCCTATCGTTTCAATCTTATGTGTGAATAGAGCGGTGTTAACTCCGAGACGTGCAGAAGCTGCCGCGGCTTCGCAACCTGCATGACCTCCTCCAATTACAACTACTTCAAATGACAAATTATTTTTCATAACTTAAATTTATAACTCATCAAAATTTTTACAAGCTGAGAGTAGAAAATAATAGAGAGGTTTAATTACTAATTTAATTATAAAATATTATCAAAAATAGTTAAAATTATTGTGAATAACTCATATTTATCAACGATAATTGTCCAAAATGGGTCGAAAACACTGATAAAATAAGTTATATAGATAAAATAATATTTGTTGATATTAATAGCTTATTTAAGCAAAACAGTCTTAAAAATATAATGATATTTATTTTCCAATACAGAAATCATTAAAAATGCTGCCTAATATTTCTTCGACATCAACTTTTCCAACAATCATTCCAAGATGTCTTGTGGCTAACCGGAGGTCTTCTGCTGCTTTATCAAAATCCTCTGCTTGGTTTTTTTCTTCAAAATTTTTTAAATATCCTAAACATTGTTCAAGATGTTGTCTGTGTCTTTCACGGGTAATTAAAATATCATCACTAGTAATAAATTTATTTTTCAATTTATTTTTTATTTTTAAAATTAAACCCTCTACGTTGAGATTGTCTTTTACAGAAATTAAAACATGATTGAGATTTTTAATTTCAGAATTTAGATCTTCTTTTAAAAGATCCGATTTATTAATAACAAGAATTGAGTTTTCATCCATTAAATCCTCCAGAACACCTTTGAAATATGGGCTTTTAGCGTCTATTACGATAAGCTTCAGATCTGCTTGCTGAGCTTTATCTAGTGCTAATTTTATTCCTTTTTTTTCTATTTCATTTTTAGATTCTCTAATTCCTGCAGTATCAAAAACTACTACAGGATAGCCATCAATATTTAAATGTGTTTCGATTACATCTCTAGTAGTTCCAGCTATTTCCGATACAATTGCAACATCTCGATTTGAAAGATGATTTAACAAACTTGATTTACCAGCATTAGTTGGCCCTATAATTGCAATTTTAAAACCTTCTCTGATTCTTTCTCCAACTCTTTGGTCCTCTAAAATTTTTTTTATATCTTTAAAAACATCGTTAGAATCTTTTTTAATATTTTTTAAAATATCTTCTGGTAGGTCCTCATCTGGAAAATCTATTTTGGCTTCAATATGTGATAAAACTTTTAGAAGTTTTGCTCTTAACTCATTAAATTTGACCGAAGATTTTCCATTCATTATTTTTATTGCTTGTTGCCTTTGGATTTCAGTTTCAGCTGAAATTAAATCAGCAATACTTTCTGCTTTGAGTAAATTTATTTTTCCATTTTGAAATGCTAGCTTTGTAAACTCGCCTGGCTCTGCCAACCGACAATTCTCGACTTTTGAAATAGAAGTATGTAGGGCATCGATTACCGCTTTGCTCCCATGTATATGAAATTCGGCCATATCTTCACCTGTGTAGCTCTCAGGTCCAGGAAACCATAATATTAAACCTTCATCAATAAGCTCATAAGTATTGATTTTATTGATCTTTCTTAATGTAGCAACTCTTGGGGCAGGAAGGGGCTTATTGGTTAGTGATTGAATTATTTTTTGAACATCTGCTCCTGAAGCTCTAATAATAGCAACACCCGATATGCCAGGCCCAGTCGAAAGAGCATAAATTGTCATTTCAATATTATAGCTTCAATTTTATACGTCTGTAAAACTTAAAATGAATAGGTGTATATAGTACTAAGCTGGTTTATTCATTGAACTGAAGAAATCTGCATTACTTTTTGTTTCTTTAAGTTTTGAATTAATAAATTCGATGGCATCCATGGTTCCCATGGGACTAATAATTCTTCTTAATACATTCATTTTTGAGAGATCGTCTTTATCAAACAAGAGCTCTTCTCTTCTTGTTCCTGATTTTGTTATATCTATTGCTGGATAAATTCTTTTCTCCGCAATTTTTCTATCAAGAACTGTCTCACTATTTCCAGTTCCCTTGAATTCTTCAAAAATAACTTCGTCCATTCTTGATCCAGTATCAATTAGAGCAGTTGAGATAATTGTTAACGATCCACCTTCTTCAATGTTTCTTGCAGCACCAAAAAATCTTTTGGGTCTTTGCAATGCATTTGCATCAACACCACCAGTTAAAACTTTTCCAGAACTTGGTATAACGGCATTATACGCTCTTCCTAATCTTGTGATTGAATCCAGTAAAATAACAACATCTTTTTTATGTTCTGTTAATCTTTTGGCTTTTTCAATAACCATTTCAGCAACCGCTACATGTCTCGTAGCTGGCTCATCAAACGTAGAACTGATGACCTCTCCCTTGACTGTACGCTGCATGTCCGTTACTTCCTCCGGTCTCTCATCAATCAATAAAACCATTAAATAACTTTCTGGATAATTCTTAGCAATTGAATTTGCAATGCTTTGTAAAATCATTGTCTTACCAGCTTTGGGTGGTGATATAATTATTGATCTTTGACCTTTTCCAATTGGACTTACTAAATCTATTAATCTGGGTGTTAAATCTGGTTTTTTTTCAATAGTAGTTGTCTCAATTTCCATTACCATTTGTTTGTTTGGATATAGCGGAGTTAAGTTATCAAACGCAATTTTATGACGTGCTTTTTCAGGCTCTTCAAAGTTTATCTTACCAACTTGCAATAGTGCAAAATATCTTTCACCTTCTTTAGGAGCTCTGACCGGACCCTCAACTGTGTCACCTGTTCGTAAACCAAATTTTCTTATCTGGCTTGGGCTCACATAAATGTCGTCTGGTCCAGGTAAATAATTTGACTCCATTGCTCTCAAAAAACCAAATCCATCTTGTAATAGCTGTAAAACTCCTGCTCCGGTTATTTCTTCTTTTTCTGCAACTTTTTTTAGTATAGCAAATAAAATTTCTTGCTTTCTCAGTGTACTAGCATTTTCAATGCCAAGTTCTTCTGCTTGTGTAATTAGTTGCTCAGATGATTTAAGTTTAAGTTCTTGGATATTCATGTGAAAAAATATTGTGTGAGATTTTTAAGATGAAATAATTATATATACTCTTTTAACTATTACAAGCCTAGATGGGCTTAAAAACAACAATAAAAACTATCAAAATAAGCAATATTGTTGGTGCTTCATTAATTATTCTAAAAAATTTAGATGATTTAGTATTTTGATCCATCTTAAAGTCACCAAGAAGTTTGGATAAATAAAAATGATAAGAAGTTAATAAAACAACCAAAAACAATTTTAATTTTATCCAAGTTGTGGAAAGAACCTCGGGCCCTAAGGAGGAAATTAGGATTAAGCCAAACAACCAAGTTAAAATCATGGCTGGTGTCATGATATAAAAGTATAATTTTCTTTCCATCATTTTAAATATTGAAGACGTGTTTTTATCTTTTAGGTTTTCAACATGATAAACAAAAATTCTGGGTAAGTATAAAAGTCCCGCCATCCAGGAAATTACTGAAATTAAATGCAGGCTCTTAAATAATAAATAACTATTCATAACTTAGGCAGGGACATTTTCTAAAGTTAGAAGGACACTGTATTTTTGGTGGGTATAGATTATCTTTAGTTTTATATTCGTCTTTTTTAATTATTAATTCAGATATTGCTTTAATAAAATCTTCATTAATACCAAGCGCCGGAACTCTTGTATAATTTTTACAACCATTAGCTTCTGCTATTTCTTTATATTCTATATCAAGCTCAACAAGTGTTTCCGAGTGTTCAGAAACAAACGCTATAGGCACTAAAACAATATGCTTGCCAATCTTTGAGTTTTCAATGATTGTGTCTTCTGTTGAAGGCCCAATCCATTTTAGTGGGCCAACTCGGCTTTGATAACTTAGTATCCAATCCAACTTTTTATCATTTAAACTTTCAATTATTTTTTTAACTGATTGCTCTACTTGCCACTGATATGGATCACCATTTTTAATGTTTTTTTCTGGCAGCCCATGAGCCGAAAATATTAATTTAAAATTTTTGAGATCTTTAATTTTTTTTATAATTTCTTTTGTGTGAGCATTAATAAAATTGTGGTCTGTTGGATAACAACAGATGGTGCTTGTTTTAATGTTATAATTATTTTTTTTACAAACTTTTTTCCATTCTTTAATTGAAGACCCCGATGTTGCCGCAGAGTATTGCGGATAAAGGGGCATTAAAACAATTTCCTCAGGACCATACAACCTAACATCCTTAACCACATCTTGGGCTCTTGGATTCCAACATCTCATCACGATAAAACATTTATACTCATCTGTTTGTGTTTGATTTAATTTTACTTCTAGTGCGTTAGACTGTTCTTTGGTTAGTTTTAATATGGGTGAAGATCCACCAAGCTCTTCATAAATTTTTTTAGCAACAGGAGCCCTTCTATTAGAAATTAGTTTTGCTAGGGGATACCTTAAAAAAGTGGGTAAATTTAAAATTGCAGGATCATTAAATAAATTAAATAAAAAAGGCTCTACATTTTCTATTTTGTCTGGTCCACCAAGATTAAATAAAATAATTGCTTTTTTCATTTAATAATCTTTTACCATCTTCACTAAATAATCAACCATATCAGGGTTGGTCTTTGGAAGAACTCCGTGGCCTAGGTTGAAAATATAAGGGTGATTTTTGAAGGCGTTTAGATATTTTAAAGTGTGTTTCTTTAAGTTTGTTGTATCTGTTAATAAAACTTGCGGGTCAAGTCCACCTTGGACGGGTATATTAATTTCCTTACATATAGAAATGGGACTCACATTATAATCAATATTAATCACATCAGGTTTAACAATCTCACAGTAATTTTTATAATTTTTTACCCCTCTTGGAAAACAAATTACTGGTATGTTCAGTGATTTTACATAATTAACCAGGTTTAGTGTTGGAATATAAATATAGTTAGGTAAATCTTTTTCCTCTAATAATCCTGCCCAACTGTCAAAGATCTGAATCATGGTTGCACCATTTTTAACCTGCTGATCAATATGCAGTTTTAAAAATTTTTCTAAAATTAACAAAACCCTATTTATTAAAAACTCATCTTTAAAAAAATTTTTAATTAATTCTTTTTTTGGTGAACATTTATTAATCATATAAACTAATAATGTCCAAGGTGCTCCAACAAACCCTATTACATTTTTATTTATAACTAAATTATTTTCACTTACTTTTTTAATTGATTTATAGATGGGGTATAATTTTTTTATAAAATCGATTTCATCAATTTTAGACATGTCATTTAAATTTAATAAACCAAGTAATGGACCAAAGTCTTTCTTAAATTCTACTTTTTGATTTAATCCATAAGGCACCATCAAAATATCTGAAAAAATTATTGCAGCGTCTAATTCAAATCTCTTAAGAGGTTGTAATGTAATCTCTGATGATAAATTTTCATCTAAACATAAATTAATAAAATTTGGATTTTGTTTTCTAATTTTTCTAAATTCAGGAAGATACCTACCTGCTTGTCTCATTAACCATATTGGTGTGTTTGTTGTTTTTTTATTTATTATAGTCTCGTAAATAGGTGTCATAATAATAAGTAAATATTTAATTATAGTATTAGTTATATAGTATGTGAATAACGGTAATTAATTTTTTTGCACAGATTATACACTATTTATTAACAATTAATATTTTATAGAATTAAAGTATGTTGTTTAAATTGAAGCCTTGTTTCATATTGTTAGATAAAATGTATATTAATAATTAACATGTTTATTAATGTTAATAAAAAGGGGTTTTTACAGAGGAAAATAAAAAACATTATAATTTTAAATAATAATGAAAACAATACTTAATTATCAACATTTTATTCATGGGTAATACATATCAAATATATCTTATATCAGACTCTACAGGTGAAACACTGGATAGAGTTTTTTTAGCCATCAAGGCACAGTTTAAAAATATCGAGTATGATGTTAAATCGTATTTTTTTACAAGGACAGAAAACCAAGTTATAAAAATTCTTGAAGAAGCAAAAAAAAATAAAAACTCAATAATTTTATATACCATTGTTGAAACCAGTCTTGCAAAATTTTTAGCAAACAAAAGTGAAGAGAAAAAAATTCCTTGTTTTGGTGTCCTTGGAAATTTAATACTTGGTTTTTCAAAACTATTAAACCAACAGGCATCCCATATTCCAAGTGGACAGCACGCCCTTAACGAAGAATATTATAAAAGGATTGAAGCCATTCAATTTACAATGAACCATGATGATGGAAATTTGGTGGAAGACCTGCACAAATCGGATTTAATATTATTAGGTGTTAGTAGAACAAGCAAAACCCCAACTTCAATATATCTAGCGAATAAAGGTTTTAAAACATCAAACATTCCATTGATTGATGAAAATTCTATACCCAAAAGTTTAAAGGAAAACCCAAGAAAAACATGTGTCATTGGGCTAACAACTGAAGCTGAAAGATTAGTTGATATACGAAAAAACAGAATGATCACCCTTAAAGAAAGAGAAAACACCAACTACACTGACGTCCAGAAAATTAAAGAGGAAATTGAATGGGCAAAAAAAACATTTACGAAGTATAAATGGCCTACAATTGACGTCACTCGAAAATCGGTTGAAGAAACCGCAGCATCAATAATTAAAATACACGAGATATATATGAACAATGTTTAATCAAATAATACTTGCTTCAAGAAGTGAGATAAGAAAAAAAATTTTAGAAGAAAATGAAATTAACTGTATAGTTAAACCTTCAAATGTTGATGAGGAAAGTATTAAAGAAAGCTTATTAAAAGAAAAAGCGTCTCCAGAAACTATTTCTAAAAATCTTGCAGAACTAAAAGCCAATAAAGTAAGTCAAAGAATAACTAGAAAATTAGTTTTGGGAGCCGATAGTGTTATAGATTTAAAAGGAAAGATAATTTCAAAACCAACGAATAGAGATGAAGCGCTGCAAATACTGAAAAATTTAAATGGCCAAACTCATTATTTGATAAGTTCAGTTTGTATATCTCAAAATGGTTCGATGATATGGAATTACACAGAGAGGGCATCTTTAACGATGAAGCACATGAGTGAAGAGGAGCTTAAAACTTACCTAGCAAAAATAAACGACGACACATTATATGCTTACAATGTTTATCAAATTGAGAGTGTGGGTAGGTCCTTATTTTCCAAGATAGATGGTGACGAAAATACTATAATGGGTTTACCAATTAAAAAAATTAAAGAATATTTAAACAATCATAAATGAAGAAATACTTAGTTATAGGCAATCCAATTGATCACTCTTTATCACCCAAACTCCATAATTATTGGTTAAAGAAATATAATATAGATGGAATTTATGAAAAAAGATTATTAGAAAAAAGAGATTTAAAAAATATAATTAAGGAAATCCGGAATAATGAAGTAGCTGGTGTCAATGTAACAGTTCCCTTTAAAAAACTTATAGTACCATTTGTGGATAAATTAACCACTTTAGCTGAAGAAGCTCAATCAGTTAATACTATTTATAAATCAGATAATAAAATCATTGGTGATAACACGGACATTGGAGGGTTTGGAAAAGCTCTAAAGTTTATTAATTTTGAAACTACAAACAAAATTGTTTTTATTTTAGGAGCGGGTGGAGTTGCATTATCAATAATTTTAGCATTAAAAAAACTTGGTGTTAAAAAGATTTTCTTAAGCAACAGAACAGACAAAGAAGCCACAGCGCTAAAAAAAAAATTTTCTGATTTAGAAATTGTAGAATGGGGCAAAAGCCCTAAATTTGATTTAATAATAAATGCTACCAGTCTAGGCCTAAACAAGAATGATATAATCAAACTAGATTATGAAGTATTAGGATCTGGTAAATTATTTTATGATGTAATCTACAATCCAGTAAAAACAAATTTTTTAAAAAGTGCAGAAAAAACAAAAAATATAGCTGAAAATGGTAAAATGATGTTTGTTTATCAGGCTCAGTTAGCGTTTAATATTTGGACAGATATAATGCCAAAAATCAATAGTGACGTGATTAAAATTTTGAACAATGATTAAAATTGGGATTTTAGGAGATATAGGATCTGGGAAAAGTTATGTAGCTAAAAGTTTTGGTTACCCGGTATTTAATGCAGATGTAGAAGTTAGCAAGTTATATAAAAAAAATAAAAAAATTTTCAACAAGTTAAAAAAAATATTACCCAAACATATTCATTCATTTCCTTTAAACAAAAATGAAATTTCTAGTGCCATATTAGCTAATAAATTTAATTTGAAAAAAATTGTTAAATTGGTTCACCTAGAAATAAGAAAAAAAATGAATATATTTTTAAATAAAAATAAAAATAAAAAATTTATAATTTTAGACATTCCACTGTTGTTAGAAAATAAGATTAATAAAAAAAATGATATCTTAATTTTTGTTGAGTCTAAGAAATCAGATATCTCAAAAAGACTAAAAAAGAGAGAAAACTTTAACCCAAAACTATTAAGCAAATTTAAAAATATTCAACTATCACCTGATTATAAAAAGAAAAAATCTCAATTTATTATTAAAAATGACTTTACCAACAAATCTGTTAATAGAAGTATAAAGAGAATTTTGAAAAGCATATTGTAAAATGAAAGAAGTTATATTAGATACAGAAACAACAGGTTTATTTGTTAATGAAGGTCATAGAATTGTTGAAATAGGTTGCATTGAAATCGAAGACCTTGTGCCAACAAAAAATAGATTTCATTGTTATTTAAATCCTGAAAGAAAAGTTTCTGAGAAAGCACTAGAAGTTCATGGATATACAGATGAATTTTTATCTAAACAAAAAAAATTTTTTGAAGTAGTTGATGATTTTCTAAGTTTTATAGAAAATAAAAGACTAGTTATCCATAATGCTGAGTTTGATTTGTCACATTTAAATAACGAACTAACCCTATTGGGGAAAAAGAAAATCAATAGTGAAAACATTGTTGACACACTGTCACTTGCTCGAGATAAATTTCCTGGCTCCCCCGCAAGTTTGGATGCCCTTTGTAAAAGATATAAAATAGATACCTCTAATAGAGCACAACATACAGCACTAATAGACTGTGATTTATTATCGAAAGTTTATATTAATCTCTTGGATCAAAAAGAACCTACTTTAAATTTCCAAAATCAGGATAGCGAAAAAAAAATAATAAATTTAAATAATTTAAATCAATATTATAAAAAAGTTATTAAGCCTACGGAAGAAGAGCTTAAACTACATAAAAATTATTTAAAAAATAGTTTAAAGAAAAATTTTTTTTAATTTGATTTCTGTTTATATAATTCAGTAAAATCAATTTTTTTTTCAAATTTTATTCCAGGAAAACCAGAGTCTGTTAGTAAGTTTATAAAAACCTTTTCTATAGTTGGATAGATCTTGTTTGGTACATCACATAAAATAATTTTTTCCATTTCTTTTTTATCTGAAACTTTTTCATTAACTCTAACAACAGATGTATAAACTATTTCGAAATAAGATTTTTTTAAAATTTCAGGTTTGTCTGTAAATTTTAAGATAATATTAACCTCAATAATCCCATTTTTTAATGCTTTAGAATTGATATCAATATTTAATTGGTAGCCAGAAATTTTTTCTTTAACAAATAAAAAAGTTTGTACATCAGGTGTTTCGCTTGACATATCCTTTATAAAGTTGCTAATTATTTCAAAATTTTTTGTCATTTTCATCATCTAAATCTTCGTATTCACCATTAATAAAATCTTGCTCAGTTTTGTTAGTTCTTTTTTTAGTTGATACTTTTTTAAAAATCAATTGTCTTGTAAGTGGGAAAATAATCAATAAACCTAAAAAATCGCTAGCAAAACCAGGTAAAATTAAGAGTAAGGCTGCAAAAGCTAATGCAGCACCAGAAACAATTTCATAAACTGGGAGCTCATTTCTAATAATTTGAGACATACCAGACTTTAAGGTGTTAAAACCTTCATATCGTGCATAAACAATTCCAAAAAAAGCAGTAATAAAAATAAGCAATATGGTATTTAAAGCACCGATTTGAGATCCAATTTTGATAAATAAATAGATCTCAATTATAGGAATTCCAATAACTAATAACAATAATGTGTTCATTTGTCCTTACTCTAAATTGCTAGTTGTAATTAATCAACATACTAAATATTATACAAAATATGAATTACAGTTTTCAGTATATTGATATTATTCTTTTGGCAATGATTGCTGGATTTATTTTTTTGCGTCTCAGGGGAATACTTGGAAAAAAGACAGGTTTTGATGGGAAAATTCCAACTGAAATTGAAAAAAAATTTCAAGAAATTAGCAAAAACTTAAAACCCACAAATGATAAATTTAATGAAGAAGAACAAAAAAATTTTTTAAAGGGAGCACAAATTGCATATGAAACAATTATTACAGATTTTAGTGATAGTGATAATAAGCTGATAGCAAGTAGACCACTGTTAGGAAAAAAAGTTTATGATCAATTTAAAGAAGCTCTTTTGGATAGAGAAAATAAAGGCAATTTTGCTGAGATAACCTTTATAGGAATTAAATCTGCAAAAATTAAAAAACATAAAAAAGTAGAAGAAACTCAGGAAGTTATAGTAGACTTTGTTAGTGAAATCATAACTTGTATTAAAGATAAAGATAAAAAAATAATTTCTGGAGATGCTGAAAAAATTAAAACAGTTTATGATACGTGGATTTTTTCGAAAGATGTAAAGTCATCTAACCCCAATTGGCTATTAATTGACACAATAACATAATTGATTAAGAAAATTACAGATAAAGACAAACAAGATTGGGAAAAGTTCTTAAAAGATGAAGAAAAAATACCTGACAAAGATTTTATAATTAAAAAAAAAATTCGTCACGAAAAAATCAAGAAAATAGATCTTCATGGTTATACAATTGAAGAAGCAAATAAAGCTGTAGGACAATTCATTGAAAAATGTTTTGATGAAAGTGTTACTAAAATTATTGTGATTACTGGTAAAGGCTTGAGATCTCAAAGTGTTGAAAATCCATATCTTTCAAAAGATTTAAGCATATTAAAGTATTCTGTTCCTGAGTTTATTGAAACTAATACAGCTTTAACAAAAATGATAAATGAAATTATGGACGCTAAGATCGAGGATGGTGGGAGTGGTGCTTTCTATATTTTTCTTAAAAATAAATTTAAAAATAGATAACAGCTAAAGAATAAATTTTGATAAGTCTGTATCTTTAACAAGCTCATCTAAGTTTTGTTTAACATAATTTGAATCAATTATAATTTTTTCTCCAGCCCTATCAGTAGCTGTAAAACTAATGTCGTCTAAAATTCGTTCAATAATAGTATGTAGTCGCCTCGCACCAATGTTTTCTACAGTAGTATTAACCTCGGAAGCCATATTGGCAATAGCATCTATGCCATCTTCTGAAAATTCTAGTTCTACATTTTCAGTTTTTAAAAGAGCAACATACTGTTTTATTAAACTAAAGTCTGGCTCTTTAAGGATTCTTTTAAAATCATCACTAGTTAAAGCTTCAAGTTCAACTCTTATAGGAAGTCTTCCTTGTAATTCTGGCAGTAGATCAGAAGGCTTTGCAAGCTGAAACGCTCCTGATGCAATAAATAAAATATGATCAGTTTTAATTGGACCATATTTTGTGCTCACAGTTGTTCCCTCAATTAAAGGAAGCAAATCTCTTTGAACACCTTCTCTTGAAACATCCCCACCAGCCCTATCGGTTCTGCCAGAAATTTTATCTATTTCGTCTAAAAAAACAATTCCATTATTTTCAGTAGAGTCTATGGCTGATTTTATAATTTTATCTTCTTCTATTAATTTATCAGCCTCTTCATTGATTAAAATTTCATGAGATTCTTTAACAGACATTTTCTTCTTCTTCTGTTTATTACCAACAGATTTTCCAATCATCTCACTAATATTTATCATACCAATATTGGCACCAGGCATTCCGGGGATTTCAAATGAAGCTTGAGAAGCACTATCACTTACTACAATTTCAATTTCATTATTATCCAAATCACCATCCCGTAATCTTTTTCTAAAACTTTCTCTTGTTGCAAGGCTCGCTTTATTTCCAACAAGTGCATCTAAAACTTTTTCTTCTGCTAATTTTTGAGCCTTAGCATGGACTTCTTTTCTTTTTTTTACTTTTTCCATTGCAATAGCAATTTCAAGTAAATCTCTTATAATTTGCTCAACATCTCTTCCAACGTAACCAACTTCAGTAAATTTTGTTGCTTCTACCTTTACAAATGGAGCCTCAGCTAATTTTGAAAGTCTTCTGGAAATTTCAGTTTTACCAACTCCAGTTGGGCCAATCATTAAAATATTTTTTGGTAAAACTTCATTTCTCATTTCACCTTTTAAAGCTTGTCTTCTCCATCTATTTCTTAAGGCAATAGCGACTGCTTTTTTTGCTTTATTCTGTCCAACCACATATCTATCTAGCTCAGAAACAATTTCTCTAGGAGATAAAGAGCTTACCAGAGAGCCATCCTTACTTTTATTTTTTTCTATAGGAAAAGGTGTAATGTTTGAATCTTTCATTAAATTTTTTCAATTTTAATATTGTCATTAGTAAATACACAAATTTCAGAAGCAACTTTGATGGCTTTTCTTGCCACCTCTTCTGCACTTAATTCTGTGTCCAATAAAACCTTAGCAGCAGCTAAAGCATAATTTCCACCAGAACCTATACCTATAGCATTACCCTCTGGCTCTAGCACATCACCAGTACCAGAAATTATAAAACTATTTTCTTTATCACCAACAGCCATTAAAGCCTCTAGTCTTCTTAAATATTTATCAGTTCGCCAATCCTTGGCTAATTCAACAGCTGCCCTAGGAAGGTTTCCTGCATGCTTTTCAAGTTTTGCTTCGAGTCTCTCAAATAAAGTTAAAGCATCAGCAGTAGATCCAGCAAATCCTGCAATCACATTTCTTTTTTCAATCTTCCTAACTTTTGCAGCAGTACTTTTAATAACTGTATTACCCATGCTAACTTGGCCATCACCAGCTACCACTACTTCATTATTTTTTCTAATAAGCACAATTGTAGTCATAGATTATAAATGGATATTAATTTTTATTCTTCAAGTAGTAGATTGCTAATATTGATATAGTCAATTAATCCCTATATACATATTAAATATTATGAGCAGAATAGGAAAAGTTTCCAGAAAAACGAAAGAAACCAGCATCAGTGTTGAAGTTAATATTGACGGTAAAGGTCAATATAAAATTGATACTGGAATAGGTTTTTTAGATCACATGCTTGAACAACTATCAAAGCATTCACTTATTGATTTAAAAGTTAAAGCAAAAGGTGACACACATATAGATCTTCACCACACAACAGAAGATACTGGCATAGCTATAGGTGAGGCCTTAAAGAAAGCCTTAAAAAATTTTGCAGGAATTAGAAGGTACGCTCATGCGATGATTCCAATGGATGAAACATTAACAAGGGTTGCAATCGATGTTTCAAATAGACCTTATTTAATATGGAAAGTTAAACTAAAAGTGGAAAGGCTTGGAGAGATGGACACAGAGCTTTTTAAAGAATGGTTTCAAGCATTTTCTCAATCAGCAGGAATAACGCTCCACATGGAAAATATTTATGGAGACAATAGTCATCACATAATCGAGTCATGTTTTAAAGCCCTAGCAAGGTCATTGAGAGCAGCGCTAGAAATAGATCCTAGAAACAAGAAGAGTATTCCATCAACCAAAGGCTCTTTATAAATTTGATGAATGTCACGATTGTTGACTACAATTCAGGAAACATCAGCTCTGTAATAAATTCCTTTGAGGAAGCAGCTAAAGACAAAGTCAATATTGAAGTAACTTCGGATTTAAATAAGATTAAATCAAGCGACAAGGTAGTTTTACCGGGACAGGGGTCGTTTAAAAGCTGTGTTGATGCATTAAATGCCATAAATGGCCTAGTAGAGATACTCAATGAGTTTGCAGTCACCAACAAAAAACCTCTTCTTGGAATTTGTGTTGGTTTACAGATGTTTGCAGACCTTGGCTATGAAGAAAATGAAACAAAAGGCCTTGGCTGGATTTCAGGAAAAGTATCAAAGATTGATAATCAAAATAATAAATTTAAACTTCCACACATTGGTTGGAATGAAATTAACATTATTAAAGAAGGCAAGATTTTTAAGAATATAAAAAATAAATCACACATGTATTTTGTGCACAGCTACGAATTTATTCCAGAAGATAAAAGTGTAATTTCTGCAACAACAGATTATTCATCAAATATTGTTTGTTCTGTTGAAAAAGAAAATATTTTTGGAACGCAATTTCACCCTGAAAAAAGTGATAAATTAGGACTTAAAATTATAGAAAATTTTTTGAATTTATAAATATGAAAATATTTCCAGCTATAGATATTAAAGATAAGAAATGTGTGAGATTGATCAGGGGGGACTTTGATAATAAAACTGAATATGTAATTTCACCACTTGATCAAGCTGGTAAATACAAAGATTATGGTTTTAAAAACTTACATATTGTTGACTTAGATGGCGCCTTAACTGGAGAGACAGTTAATTTGGATATTATTAAAGAAATAGTTCATAAATTCGATTTAAAAATTGAAGTAGGTGGAGGTGTTAGAACTATTGACAGTATTCAAAAATACACAGATGTAGGAGTTGAGAAAGTTATTTTAGGAAGTGCAGCCATAAAAGATAAAAATTTTTTAAAAAATGCATGTCAAAAGTTTCCAAATAAAATTGCACTAGGCCTAGATGCTAAAGATGGGTACTTGTCAGTTTCAGGGTGGAAGGAAAATTCTAATCAATTGACTTTAGACTTTTTAAAAGAAGTAAACAATTATGGCGCTAGCAGATTAATTTATACAGACATAAATAGAGATGGAACCAAACAAAGTCCTAATTTTGAAGAAACAACCAATGTTGCAAAAGTATCTAATTGTCCAGTAATTATTTCTGGTGGTGTGTCCTCAATTGATGATATTAAAAAAGCAAAAGGTTTAAAAAATATTGAAGGAATAATAGTTGGTAAAGCCATATATGATGGTGATATTAAATTAGATGAATTAGTGAGAGAATTAGATGCTTAA
>Ga0308016_10000517_pt1 | contig 19673 bp, 15 predicted proteins | sample Neamet233_FD_203129 | JGI IMG/M metagenome (GOLD analysis project Ga0308016, IMG submission 203129) | Marine microbial communities from water near the shore, Antarctic Ocean - #233 | ecosystem: Environmental > Aquatic > Marine > Unclassified | place: Southern Ocean | collected 2014-07-28
AAGGTGGACAAACTCACTTGGATAAACCAGTCTTCAATTCTGTTGAACAAGCTATGACTGAAACAGGTGCTAATGCCACCATGATTTACGTTCCACCTAGGTTTGCATTTGCCTCTATAGTCGAGGCAATTGAAGCTGAGATGCCAGTAATTGCCTGCATAACTGAAGGTATTCCTGTGCAAGATATGATTAAAATTAAAGCCATTATTGCAGGCAGTAAGTCAAAATTAATTGGACCAAACTGTCCAGGATTAATCACTCCAGATGAATGTAAACTTGGCATTATGCCTGGCAATATCCACAAAAGTGGTTCTGTTGGTATTGTCTCTCGTTCAGGAACATTAACATATGAGGCGGTTCACCAAACTACTCTTGCTGGACTTGGTCAAAGCACTTGTATTGGTATTGGTGGGGACCCAGTTCAAGGAATGAACTTCATTGATTGTCTTAAATTGTTTGAAAAAGATGATGACACGCATTCAATAGTAATGGTTGGTGAGATTGGTGGAAATGCTGAAGAAGAGGCTGCAGAGTATATTAAGTCAAATATTTCTAAACCTGTTATTTCATATATTGCTGGACTCACTGCCCCTAAAGGAAAAAGAATGGGCCACGCAGGCGCAGTAATAAGTGGCGGATCTGGGGATGCCAAAAGTAAAATTCAAGCACTAGAAAATGCAGGAGTAAGTGTTGCGCCAACTCCAGCATTAATGGGTCAAACTTTGCTTGAAGCTCTCTAAAAAAATGCATTCTCTTTCAGTCAATTAAATGAAAGTAATTAGAAGCAGTCGATTTGCAGTTTCAATAATTTTTGCTATTAATGGTGTTGTATTTGGGACATGGGCATCTCGAATTCCAGAAATTTCAGATTTTCATAACTTATCACCTGCTGCTTTAGGTTTATTAATATTTCTACTAGGTTTATCAGCTATCGTCGCATTCTCAATCTTTGGTAGAGCTTCAGATCGTTATGGAGCGTCAACTGTAACAAAAAGAACCACTTGCCTATTAATACCTCTTACTCTTATCTTTATAGCTTTTGCAAACTCAATATGGATACTTATCCCAGCTATCATTTTTTTTGGAGCAATTCATGGGGGTGATGACGTAGCCATGAATGCCTGGGCTGCAGAAGTTGAACGTAAAAATAATCGCCCATTAATGTCGTCTTTTCATGCAATGTGGAGCTTGGGCGCTGGCCTTGGTGCAGGTTCAGGAGTATTAACTGCTTACTATAAAATTGGAATGCCAATGCATTTTACAATTACTTCAATTATAATTTTTTTAGTTATGCTTAGTGTTGTAACCATTCCTTTTAACTCCCAAAAGAAAGAAAAAGACAGTAAAGCTCCATTTATTTCAATTCCAAAAGGAGCTTTGCTTCCTGTTGCCTTCATTACTTTCTTTGCTTCACTAGGAGAAGGTATGGTTGCGGATTGGAGCGCTATTTTTCTTAGAAGTGTCACAGATCTTTCAAATGGTGGTGCAGCTATAGGATTTACTGTTTTTTCTATTTGTATGTTTGCAATGAGACTTATGGGTGACAAAATTGCATTAAAGTTTGGCGCTTCTGAAACAGCGCGCTATTCTGGATTAGTTGCTTTAGTAGGCTCTTTAATTATATTAACATTTGAGTCACTCGTGCCATTAATGATTGGCTTTGGCCTTATAGGACTTGGTATTGCTGTAATCATCCCTCTAGCTTTTTCTCGCGCTGGTAAAGATAAAGAAATATCTCAGGGAACTGCAATTGCAAGTATTGCAACGCTTGGGTATGGAGGCATGTTACTTGGCCCATTATTTGTAGGCCTTATTGCTGAGATAACTTCAATTAAAACAGGCTTTTTAATTTTACCAATCTTAGCTTTCTTAATTTTTCTGCTTTCAAAACATCTTTCTATTAAATCACTCTGATTTTTTCTCCAAAAACATTGCGTCACCATAGCTAAAAAAACGATATTGCTCCTTAATTGCATGGCGATAAGTCTCAAACATTTCCTCATAGCCAATAAAAGCACTCACTAACATCAGAAGTGAAGATTTTGGTAAATGAAAATTTGTAATCATAGCATCTACTATTTGAAACTTAAATCCTGGATAGATAAAAATGTCCGTATCTTCCTTTTGGTTTTTTAACTTCCCGTTTACTGTAGCGGACTCTAACGTTCTAACAGCTGTAGTACCTACAGCAATTATTCTCCCGCCAAGCGACTTTGCTTGCTCAATCTTATCTATTGTTTCAGAAGAAATTTCATAATATTCACTGTGCATTTTATGACTCTCAATATCCTCAACTTTAACAGGCTGAAAAGTTCCTGCTCCAACATGAAGGGTTACAAATGTATGACTGATACCTTGATTTTCTAGGTTAGATAACAACATCTCATCAAAATGAAGTCCTGCAGTAGGTGCCGCAACTGCGCCATCATTTTTTGCATATACTGTCTGATACCTACTCTGATCTTCTTTAGAATCATCTCTATTAATGTATGGTGGTAAGGGTATATGTCCAATTTTATTCAGTACGTTTAGAATAGAATCAGACTCAAAGTCCACCTTATAAATACCATCTTTTTTATTACATATCTTGAAGCGGCTTTTATTTTCCAGGACTACATAACTTCCAATTTTTGGAGATCTACTTGACTTAATCATTACTAATGCTTCATGGTCATTAATCAATCGCTCCACTAGAACCTCAACCTTACCTCCAGAATCTTTATGGCCAAATAATCGAGCAGGTATAACTTTAGTATCATTAAGAACTAGTAAGTCATGTGGCCTTAGAAAATCACCTAATTGAGAAAAAGTAGAGTCAATAAATATATCTTTTAGGACTAGAAGTTTCGAATCAGTTCTATTTGAACTAGGATATTGAGCGATTAATGACTTTGGTAAGTCAAAATCAAAGTCATTTAACTTCATTATTTACCTTCGAGGAACTAACTCGGCGCATTGCTGCATCAATTTTTTCTTTCTGAGCCTTATCTTTTGACATTTTTTCTTTCAAAGCAATCATTCTTGCTTCCAACAGATCTGACCTTTCTTGTTTATTTCTTTCTACGCGCATTTCATGAAACTCAAACCTTCCTTTAGCTATCTCTCTTTGTTTTTTTTCTTGAGTTTGTTTTTTATACAATTCTTCATAAAATTGGTAATAATTAATAAAAGGGATTGGATTAGCTGGCTTAACTTCAATCATATCAATACAATCTACGGGGCACACTGGTAGGCATAAATCACAGCCTGTGCACTCCTCAGCAATAACCTGGGTCATTACTTTCGATGACCCTACAAAGGCATCCACTGGACATGCCTTAATACATAGAGTGCAGCCAATACAGACTTTTTCATCAACTAAAGCAATTCGTTTCGGCTTAGTTTCGCCATGCTCTTTATTCAAAAGTAGAGGCTCAACACCCAGAAGCTCTGCTAAGGCATCAGCTCCTTCTTGTCCGCCTGGTGGGCATTGGTTAATTTCAGCATCACCATTTGCTATAGCCTCAGCGTATGGTCTGCATCCTTGAAAGTCACATTGATTACACTGGGTTTGAGGCAAGATAGCATCAATTTGATCAACTAACGGGCTTCCCTTTACTTTAGAAGCGTAGCCCATACCAGTTAGGATTAAAAAATTCTCGTTCATATCGCTGGTGATTTTAAACTAAATATAGTTTATAGTTTTTGCTCACTATGAAAGTTACACTTCAAAAAACAGGATATTTGAAAGACTTGTACAATAAATTTTTTTGCTTTTTAGCAACATTTAAAAGCAAAAATTTTACTTCAAGACTGATATTTATATTAGGCCTAAAAAAGAGTGGACTTAAGATTCAACGAAAGCACGCTCAATAACGAAGTGGCCAGGTTCTACATTTCGAGCTTCTACGAAACCCTTAGACTCAAGCATATCTACTAACTCCTTAAGCATGCTAGGACTTCCACAAATCATAAAACGATCGTCTACTAAGTTGGGCTGAGGCTGCTTCAAATCTAAAAACAACTTGCCACAACTCATCAGGGTAGTAAGGCGACCATTATTTTTAAAGGGTTCACGGGTTACTGTAGGGTAATAGACTAGCTTCTCTTTAACTATTTCTCCAATATATTCATCATTCGGCAAAACATTTTCAATGTAATCAGAGTAGGCCAGCTCAGAAACTTCACGCACTCCATGAGCCAAGATAACTCTGTCGAATTGATCGTAAATTTCTGGATCTTTAATGATACTCATAAATGGAGCTAAACCTGTTCCAGTGCAAAGTAAGTAAAGGTAGCGCCCAGGAAGCATATTGTCTGGAATTAGTGTTCCTGTGGACTTCTTGCCCACGAGCACTTCATCACCTACAGCGAGGTTTTGCAGCTTAGAGGTAAGAGCACCATCTTGCACTTTAATACTATAGAACTCAAGCTCATTCTCATAATTAGCACTAGCTATACTATAAGCACGCATCAATGGCTTACCGTCAGAAGGAAGACCAATCATAGTAAAATGGCCATTTTTAAAACGATAGCCTGGGTCACGAGTAGTGCGAAAGCTAAATAATGTGTCATTCCAGTGGTGAACATGAGTAACTCTTTCAGTTATTAATGACGACATAGGCACCTGCTTTGAATTATTAATTGCATAGCTTTATTTGTATATAAAAATTTGGTTAAATTATACTATTAATCTAGTACTTTTGCTGAAGCCCTGAATTGTTTGCAGCCTCTTGATAACAAATACTAAACCCATCAGCATAATCTTCTTCATTCAAGCCTATATAAGAATCAAGTAATATGTAACTAGTAACTCCAGACCTAATCATGAATTGCAATTGATCTATGTGGGCATTAATACCAATAATTTCGCCTGAAAACTGCCATCTCTTACTTAATAAATAAGCATGAGAATAGCCCCTACCATCATCAAAATTATTGAAATCAAGAGCAATTAACTCTAGAGACTCAAGGTGACCTTTAATCAAAGAAATGTCGTCCGAAGGACCAATAATAACTCCCACAGAGAGCTTTGATAGCTCATCGATATTTTCAATCCACTGTTGAAACGAAACAAGATCAACACTTTCATAATCTTTATTTAATATGCTTTCTAGTTGAAGAATGTCACTCATATACTTTCTCCTTAAATGGAGTAATACCGATTCTTTTAAAAACATCAGTAAATCTCTCTTGATTTTGGCGATGCTCTAGGTAAACATTTACAACATTTTCTATAGCATCAACAATATTTTCACCACTTACTGATGGCCCTAATTTTTTTCCAATAACAGTTTCATGAAGCGTCTCTCCTGCTAAAGTTATTTGATAATACTCTTCACCATTTTTTTGCATACCTAATAAGCCAATATCAGCTATGTGGTGATGGGCACAAGAATTTTCACATCCAGAGATATTAATATTTAAATCACCAATATCGAGTAGCTTTTTCATATCATTAAAACGTTCCTGCACTCTAGTGGCTATTGGTATTGAAACAGCCTTAGCTAAATCACAATAATCTCTACCTGGGCAGGCTACTATCTGAGCTAGAGTCCCTTGGTGTGGACTAGCTAAACCATATTTTTCAAGAGACTGCCATAAATTAAAAACTTGGTCTTTTCTTACATATGGAAAAACTATAGTTTGTCTTTTGGTTGTTCTAAGTTCACCTTCACTATACTTTTCAGCCAAGTTTGCAAGTATTCTCATCTGCTCAGAGGTCGCATCGCCAGGAGCAGCACCTAACTTCGTTAGCGATATATTGACAATACTGAATCCACCAATTTTGTGGCAGCGAACATTATTTTTCTTCCAAATACTGTAATTAAAGTCAACTTTTTCTTCAAAACTACCTAAATCTATTGGCTTAATTGGTAAAGAAAAGTCTTTTTTTAGTTGTTCTAATTCAACTAGATTTAATTTTAACTTTGAATCGTTTTTAGTTTGCTGCCAATCTTCATCAACTAACCGAGAAAACTCCTCTGCGCCCAGTTCACGCACTAAAAACTTTATTCGTAATTTCTTCTGATGATCACGGCGACCTTTTAAATTGTAAATTCTCATGGTAGATTCAAGATAACTAAGAATATCTTCAACTTCAATAAATGATGCAGTTTCAGCTGCAATCATAGCTGCTGCCCCAAGCCCACCTCCAACAAAAACACTAAATCCCAATTGGCCTTGACTATTTCTAACGAGCCTTAAACCAAGATCATGAATTCTTAATGCAGTTTCGTCTAGTTTTGCTCCATTTATAGCAATTTTAAATTTCCCAGGTAACCATGAAAATTCTGGATGAAGGTTGAACCAGCGTCGTATCAATTCACAGTAAGGTCTTGCATCCTCAATTTCACCTTCTGTTAAGCCTGATAAAGGATCAGCTGTTATATTCCTTGTAGCCTTTCCACTAGTCTGTATTGCATGAAGACCCTCATCTGATAATTCACGGAGCAAATTAGCAATTTCAGGAAGCTCTATCCAATTAAATTGAATATTTTGTCGAGTTGTAAAATGTCCAAAACCTCTATCATATTTGTCTGCAACGTTAGCAAGCGATCTTAGTTGAGGGGAGCTAAGTGTTCCATATGGAATAGCTACTCTTAACATATGGGCATGGAGCTCCATATAAAGCCCATTTCTAAGCCTAAGACTTCTGAACTTGGCATCATCTAACTCGCCAGCCAAATGGCGTTTTAATTGCTTCTCAAATTGATCGACTCGCTCAACTAAAAAATTACTATCTTCAGCATTATATTGATACATTTTTTTAATTTATTAAAACTATGTTCAAATTATAGTAATATATTCTATATTCTTATTTTTTTAATAGTAATATAGAACAATATTTCTTATTACTATTTAAATATAGAATAATATTATAAATAAATACACTACTAGGTGAAATTATGGATGCTATCGACATTAAATTATTAGAGCTTCTTCAGCATAATGCAGAATTAACCATCCAAGAGCTCTCTAAAGAAGTTCACTTATCTACAACTCCTTGCTGGAAAAGAATCAATCAACTAAAAAGCAATGGTTATATAAATAAAACGGTCTCACTGGTTGATAGAAAAAGAGTTGGGGCAAATGTAACAGCAATGGTATCTATTAAAGTAAATAATCATAACCAAGAGAGAATTAGTATTTTTGCTAAAACTATTCAAGATATACCTGAAGTTATTGAGTGCTATCGTATGAGTGGTGAAACAGATTATCTTCTTAAAGTTGTTGTCAGTGATATCGAAAGCTATGATACTTTCTACAAAAATTTAATTGAAAAGGTTCAATTTCTTAAAGTTACTTCAAATTTTGCCATCGAAGAAATTAAAAGCACTACTGAAATACCGTTAACTAAACTTGAACAGCTTAGCAAAAAATAGTCTATAGATTAATTACTTTTGTTAACCCAATGATACAAACTAATAATAATGCACCTCCAATCCATCGCTTAAATTTTGCATCGTTCTTAATAAGTTGATCATGAACCTTTAGGCCAATAATATGCCCTAATCCAGCTACTGGAATTAGCATCAGTGAGAACTTCCAGTCTATATATACGCCTACAAATAAAAATGCGGCCATCTTTATTGAAACTATTATGAACCAGAGAACAAAGAGTGTGTTTCTCAGTTTCGTTACCTCAATATTAGCTGCATATACAGCAACAAGGAGTGCGCCCCCCATTAATGAGGTTCCTGAGACGTATCCACCCATTATTAAAAGTAGTCGATTTACCCAATTCTTTTTTGATGCAATGTTCCTGTTTATTATCCAAGTCACTGCATAAAAACTTGTTATGGAATAAACAACTATTATCATTATTATTGGTGACAAACTAAGAAGACCAATTACGCCTATCATTTGCGCTGGAATAATCCATGGTAGTGATTTCTTTAAGTAAGTCCAATCAACCTGTTTTAATGAATTTAATAGGGTTATGCTTGAGAAGAATAGTAAATGTATTCCAATTATTGGGAGCCAGTCGATTGGAGAGCCTCCTACCAGCATTAAAATCGGTAATCCAAGAACTGCGCCGCCAAATCCCAGCCCTGTTCTTACAAAGCCAATCCAGGTAAATATCAACCCAATAATTACAATTTCTAGAGGTGTTAAGCTCATAATCTTGTAGTGGAATTAATAAAAACTAATAATGTAATTACAAAGTAATTACTTAGATTTAATGACATCTACTAAATAATTTGCAGACTCAGTAGCTAACTCTAAATCATTACATTCAACCATCACTCGAACTAGCGCCTCTGTTCCTGATTTTCTGATAAGAATTCGCCCCTTATCTGATAGCTTAGACTCGATTAGGCTGGTAGCATCTGCTAGATTGGAGTTGTTTTTTAAATCAACATCAGATTCAGTTTTAATATTGATAAGAACCTGGGGGTACTTGGTCATCTTACTCTTGAGATCATAGAGGTTAGTTTGTGACTTAGAGATAACTTCTAGTACCTGCAAAGCAGCAATTATTGCGTCACCTGAAGTTGACTTATTAAGGCAGATAATATGCCCAGAGCCCTCACCACCCAGAATTGCATTATTATTTATTAGCTCATCCATGACATGCCTATCGCCCACATCTGCTTCAATAAAATTGAGTTTAAGCTCTAGAAGAGCTTTTCGCATACCTAAATTAGTCATCTTTGTTCCAACCACTGTATTGGATTTAAGCTCACCATTTTTTTTCCAAGCGCTTGCAATGATATAAACAAGCTCATCACCATCTACCTTTTCACCTAGATGATCAACCATTATTAACCTATCACCATCGCCATCAAAAGCGATTCCAAGATCTGCTTTTTGCTTTAAAACTTCTTGCTGGAGCTGGTTTGTGTCTGTTGCCCCACAATTTTGATTAATGTTATATCCATCAGGAGTATTATTAATCATTATGGTTGAAGCGCCTAATTCTTTAAATACATCTTCAGCAATATGATAAGTCGCGCCATTGGCGCAATCTACTATGATTTTTAAGTTTGATAAATCACATTTTTTATCAAATGTTGATTTACAAAACTCAATATATCTACCTAGTGCTTGACCATATCTTTTTGCTTTACCAATTGATGCTGAATTTACACTAACCATTGGCATTGTGATTTTCTCTTCTATTGCTTTTTGCACTTTATCACAGAACTTTACACCTTTGCTTGAGAAGAATTTGACGCCATTATCTTGGTATGGATTATGAGATGCGCTTATTACAACCCCTGCAGAAGCTCCAAATGCTTGGGTCAGATAAGCTATTGCTGGTGAAGGCATAGGTCCAAGCATGCCCACATTAACCCCTGCAGATAAGAATCCAGCCTCAAGTGCAGATTCAAATAAGTATCCTGATACTCTTGTATCTTTTCCAATAATTACACTTACATTACCACTCTCAGTTTCACGCAAAACTGATCCAACAGCCCAACCAACTTTTAGCAAAAAATCTGCAGTTATAGGGGCTATTCCAACCTCTCCTCTAATTCCATCAGTGCCAAAAAAATTATTCAAAACTACTCCCTAAAATTTTGTATTTGTTCCCAGACTGTGAGCGCATCCTTTGTCTCTGACACATCATGTACTCTAATAATGTCTGCACCATTCTCAGCTGCAATTAACGCAGCAGTAACACTTCCAATGAGTCTCGAGTCAACATCTTTGTCCCCTAATAAGGCTCCAATCATTGATTTTCTTGAGAGTCCAGCTAGAATTGAAACTCCAAAATCATGAAACTCAGAAAGATTCTTCAGTAAGGCTATATTATGACCTAAGTTCTTACCAAAGCCAAACCCTGGATCAATTGTAATAGAGCTTAGCTGAATACCTGCACTTCTACATGCCGCAATTCGCTCATGAAAAAATTCTTTAACATCATCGACAACATTGTCATAAGTTGGGTTAGCTTGCATAGTCCTTGGATTGCCTTGCATATGCATTAAACAGACGTCGGCTCCTAACTCAGCTGCCATTTGAAGGGCACCATCTGACCTCAGTGCATTAACATCATTAATGATGCTTGCACCTGCAGCAAAAGCCTTCTTCATAACAATAGGTTTAGAGGTATCAATTGATATGGGAACGTCTATATTACCACTCAAGGCTTCAATTACAGGTATTACTCGATTTAATTCGTCATCAGAAGGAACTTCAGGAGCGCCTGGCCTTGTTGACTCACCACCAATATCGATAATTCCCGCACCTTCCGCAACCATTAATTGGGCCTGGGTAACCGCACTATTTGAATCTAAGAACAAACCTCCATCCGAAAAGGAGTCAGGCGTAATATTTAAAACGCCCATGATGATTGGTTGATTTACCATCATCAAACCTTTCAGTTATGCAAACTGCTCAGTACTTCCGTCAGCCTCTGGCTTCTTATCTGAAGATGGTTTTGCGCTTTCAGTTTCTCCGCTACCAGTTCCAAGCTCAGATGAAGCTTCCTCTGAATCTATTACTTCAGACGGCTCTCGCATTGGAATTCTTGCCATTAAATCATCAATCTGGTTAGTATCAATTGTTTCAAATTCAACTAAGGCTGCAGCCATTGCGTCTAGTATATCCCTGTTATCTTCAAGAATTTTGTAGGCTAATGAATAATTAGTATCTATTATTTTTCGTATCTCACTATCTACCTTAGTAAAGGTTTCATCTGAAATATGCTTATGTTTTGTGACTTGACGCCCCAAAAATACTTCGCCTTCCTCTTCTCCATAGGACATTGGTCCCATTACACTTGACATACCCCATAGCTTTACCATTTTATGAGCAATATCTGTTGCACGCTCAATATCATTACTAGCTCCAGTAGTTACCGCATCTTCTCCAAATACTATCTCTTCTGCAATACGACCACCAAATAATGATGCAACTTGGCAATTAAGCTTTCTTTTTGAAATACTATAACTATCTTTTTTAGGTAGGAACATAGTGACACCTAGAGCTCTTCCTCTAGGAATAATACTTACTTTATAAACTGGATCATGCTCAGGAACTAACCTTCCAACAATCGCATGACCAGCCTCATGAAAAGCTGTCATTTCCTTTTCAGAAGCATCCATAACCATTCCTTTGCGCTCTGAACCCATCATAATTTTGTCTTTCGCTTTTTCAAACTCGCCCATTCCGACTAATTCCTTACTAAGACCTGCGGTTATTAATGCAGCCTCATTTGTCAAATTAGCTAAATCAGCACCAGAAAATCCAGGGGTACCTCTTGCAATATCTATTGATTTAACATTTTTTGCAATTGGTAATTTTCTCATGTGTACTTTTAAAATAGCATCACGACCATTAATGTCAGGTAAACCAACAGTCACTGTTCGGTCAAACCTTCCTGGCCTTAATAAAGCTGGATCTAAAACATCAGGTCTATTAGTTGCCGCCACAACAATAATACCTTCTGATCCCTCAAAACCATCCATTTCAACCAACATTTGGTTAAGTGTTTGTTCACGCTCATCGTGCCCACCGCCCATTCCTGCACCACGCTGGCGTCCTACAGCATCAATCTCATCAATAAAGATGATACAAGGTGCATTTTTTTTGGCTTGTTCAAACATATCTCGAACTCTAGATGCTCCAACACCAACAAACATCTCCACAAAATCAGAGCCAGAAATGAAAAAGAAAGGAACATCAGCCTCACCAGCAACTGCTTTAGCTAGTAATGTTTTTCCTGTTCCTGGAGGGCCAACCATAAGAACGCCTTTAGGGATTCTTCCACCAACTTTAGTAAATTTTCCAGGATCAGAAAGAAAGTCAACAAGTTCGCTCACTTCTTCTTTAGCCTCTTCAACGCCAGCAACATCATCAAATGTGACGTGCGATTCATCTTTTGTAATTAGGCGCGCTTTAGACTTTCCAAATGACATGGGATTATTTTTCCCACCCATTGCGCCACCTGCGCCTTTCATTGTGTACATAATGACACCAATTAGTAATAGTATTGGCGCGAGTGAAATGAGTAGCTGCTTTATAAAACTTTCTCTTGCAGGAGGCGTAGCTTGAACTGAAACACCATTATTTAGAAGGTCTCCCATTAGCCCAAGGTCTCCTGGACTGTATGTTTCAAATTTTTCACCAATTGCTGTAACACCACTAATATTGCTACCAGCTATCTTGACACTAGAAACGTTGCCTTGCTTCACATTTTGGATAAATTGAGAATAACTTATCTCGTTTGTTTCATCCGCAACATTAAACTGACCAAAAAGAGAGGCAAGTACACTGCCTAGAACCAACCATAGTAAAATATTTTTATACATATTATTAAATTTAACCTGAATTAGAAATGTAAATATACCCTATTGATTTTCTATATATAGGTTTTGATAGCATTTTTCAAGGTTTAATCAATATATTTTATAACTATGACATAATGATAATCTGTAGGTCAAAACCTCGTTTGTTACATTATTTCATATTCTGTTTTCTTAAAAAGCATGAACATTAAACCCGAACAACTCCAAAATCACCTCGCAAACCAGCCTGCATCGCTTTATTTTGCTTTTGGTGCTGAAATACTTCTGGTTGAACAATCTCTGACAACTATAAAAAATAATGCCAAAGAGCGTGGATTTAATGAGCGCTTTAGATTTGATATTGACGGTAATTTCTCTTGGGATGCTATCTTTAATTTGATTGCTAGCCCTTCACTTTTTGCAGAAAAGCGAATCATTGAGTGTCGACTTACAACAGGAAAGATTGGAGTTAAAGGCTCTAAAGCAATTTCTGAACTTACCGATAACCTTCCAGAAGATATTATGCTAATCATCTCTACTGGAAAACTCGATATGGCGCAACAAAAAAGTAAATGGTTTAAAGCTCTTGATAACAATGGAGTTATTATTCAGCATTGGGAAGTTCAAAGTGACCAACTTGTCGGCTGGATTATTAAGCATATGTCCCAACTTGGCCTTAGCTCAAGCAATGAAATTGCAAATTCAATAGCTTACTGCACTGAAGGAAATCTTCTTGCTACTATGCAGGAGATACAAAAGCTTCAAATTGCATATCCAGATGGAAATATAAATCTAGATGAGTATTTAAGTCAAATTGATCAGCAATCTCAATATACAGTTTTTGGAATGATTGATGCTGCACTCAAAGGTGATACGGAAAAAGTAAATAAAATTTTCAGCTCTCTCGTTGATGATTCAACGCCACCAGTAATTCTAATTTCATCACTCTACCGTGAAATAAAAAGCCTGGTTACAATGTCAATTGAACTTAAAACCAATCAAACAATCGATACAATTCTTAATAACCATAGAGTCTGGCAGAAAAGAAAGCCGTTGATATCAATTGCCCTTAAAAAGCATAGTTATCAGCAGCTGCAAAAACTACTTTTAGCACTCGGGCGTATTGACCGCTCTGTCAAAGGCATGGATAATCTTAACGTTTATGATGAACTACAAGCTGTAGTCATCACTTTATCGGGGAAAAATAGTGGGCTCAATAGCTGAATTAATATCTAACATAGGTAAAAAAGCCCTAATTGCTTCCAATACTCTTCGCATCGCCAACACAGATGCAAAAAATAATGCATTACTTAATATTGCTGCTGCGATTCAAGAAAATAAGCAAACTATTCTTGATGCAAATTCTTTAGACATAGAGATTGCCAAAAAAAATAATATTGATTCAGCGCTTTTGGATAGACTGATGCTCAACGATGACAGACTTGAAAGCGTTGTAGAAGGCCTTAATCAAATCGTCTTATTAAATGATCCTATTGGTGGGGTTTCTGAGCTAAAGACTAGACCTAGCGGAATTAAAATTGGAAAGATGATGGTGCCACTTGGTGTTATTGGGATGATCTATGAGTCACGCCCTAACGTCACTATTGATGCAGCCGCTCTTTGTATTAAATCTGGAAATGCAGTCATTCTAAGAGGTGGCTCTGAAGCAATCAACTCGAACATGGCTTTTTATAGCTGCATTAAAAAAGGACTAAAGCAAGCTGGCCTCAACCCAAACTCTGTTCAACTCATTGAAATCACTGATCGTGAAGCAGTGACTGAGCTTGTTAAAGCCAGTGACTATGTTGACGCCATTATTCCAAGGGGTGGCAAGGGGCTTATAAAAAATGTAAGCAGCAATGCAAGAGTCCCAGTTATTAAACATCTTGATGGTGTTTGTCATACCTATCTAGATATCAATGCTGATCCTCAAAAAGGAATTGATATTGCACTCAATGGGAAAACTCGTCGATATGGAGTGTGCAATGCAACTGAGACACTTCTGGTGCATGAGGGCTTTGATTCAAAAGCGCTATCTAAGCTTATAGAGCTCTATATCGAAAAAGAAGTTGAAATACGTGGATGCGAAAAATCACAGAAACTTTCCAGTGCTATTAAAAATGCGAGTGAAGAGGACTGGTATGAAGAGTATCTTGCACCAATTCTTTCAATGAAAATTGTTGAATCAGTTGATGAAGCTATTTCTCACATCAATAAATATGGCTCATCTCATACTGATGCAATCGTAACTGAAAATGATGTAAATTCAAAAAAATTCCTCTCTGAAGTAGATTCATCCTCTGTCATGGTAAATGCATCAACTGGATTTGCTGATGGTTTTGAATATGGACTAGGCGCAGAAATTGGAATAAGTACTGGTAAATTTCATGTCAGAGGTCCGGTTGGACTTGAGGGCCTGACATCACAAAAATATATCGTCATAGGTGACGGACAAATAAGGCCATAGAGAGCATATGCAATGACAATCAAAGAAACACTAGCAATTATTCAACGAGGAACTGAAGAAATTTTACCTCTTGATGAGCTAAAGAAAAAACTTGAAAAAAATAAACCATTAAGAGTTAAGCTAGGAATGGACCCAACGGCTCCCGATCTTCATCTTGGGCACACAGTTGTGATTAACAAGATGAAACAACTTCAAGACCTTGGTCATGAAATTATTTTCTTAATTGGTGACTTTACTGGCATGATTGGAGACCCAACTGGGAAAAACATCACTCGAAAGCCACTGACAAAAGATGAAGTTTTAGAAAATGCTAAAAGCTATGAAGATCAAGTCTTTAAGATACTTGATAAAGACAAAACAAAGATCGCCTTTAACTCTGAATGGATGGGAAAAATGAGTTCATCAGAAATGATTTCTCTTGCATCTAAGCATACAGTTGCGAGGATGCTTGAGCGTGATGACTTTTCAAAACGATACAAATCTGGCCAGCCAATTTCAATACATGAGTTTTTATACCCACTAGTTCAAGGCTTTGATTCTGTTGCACTTCAAGCCGATATTGAGCTCGGCGGCTCTGATCAAAAATTCAATCTTCTAGTTGGAAGAGATCTTCAGAAACAAGCAAATATGGAGCCTCAAGTCATTCTGACTATGCCAATACTAGAAGGACTTGATGGTGTTCAAAAGATGAGCAAGTCACTTGGGAACTATATTGGTATTGATGAAACTGCAGACAGCATGTTTGGCAAACTGATGTCAATTTCAGATGAGCTCATGTGGAAATACCTCGAACTATTAAGCTTTGAATCACTAGAAACTATTGAGTCTTGGAAGCAAGAAGTTGAAAATGGTGAAAACCCAAGAAATATTAAGTTTCGCCTTGCCGAAGAAATTATTACGCGATTTCATGATAGTGATCAAGCCAAAAAAGCACAGCAAGACTTTATCGATCGGTTTGCAAAAAATCAAATTCCAGATGAAATGGATGAATTTACTTTTCCAAAAGGAACTAAGATTGCAAACTTACTTAAAGACTCTAACCTTGTCACTTCAACATCTGAAGCTTTTCGAATGATTAAGCAGGGTGCTGCAAAAATGGATGGTGAAAAGATAGGTGACAAAGATTTGACTCCTATAGAGGGAACTTCAATTTATCAAGTAGGTAAAAGAAAGTTTGCTAGAGTCACAATTAGCTAATTTAAAGGAATCAAGAGTATAATAGAGCTATCTGGGGATGACATGGCTTCGACGAGGAGTTGGATTTCAAGGATGCATGTCGAGGACAAAGATTGCTCGTAAAAACGTTCTTTAAATAATAGTTGCAAACGAAAACAACTACGCTTTAGCAGCATAATGCTAACCGTTACTTGAGAGTCGTCTGTACTTTTGGGATAACGGTCGCTTACAGACTCGCCACTATTATTATTTTAGGATAATAGGGTTAAAACCTAAACTAAAATCGCTTTCTACATCCCTGTTGGTCGGGTGGTAAAAAGTTAACTCAATAGACCTTTACTAAGCATGTAGACTTCTTGACTGAAAGTTTTCGGACGGGGGTTCAATTCCCCCCATCTCCACCACTTAAACCCATATATGACAGCATTTTATTATGCTGTCTAAAAATATAACTATATTGAACACCTTATTTATATAATCTCTTAAGAATTAATACAACATTAATGAAAATGCCTAAACAACAAAGCATAGCCATAATTGGTGGAGGAGCAAGTGGAATTTTTGCCTCTCTTCGATGCGCTGAAATTGCGAACGCAAAAAAAATTAATGTTGATATTCGAGTATTTGAAGCCTCATCAAAGTTTCTAAAGAAAGTTCGGATTTCTGGTGGTGGACGCTGCAACGTTACTCATCATATATTCGAAGTTAATGATTTTTGCTTAAACTATCCTCGGGGTCGCAAAGAGCTACTTTCTCCTTTTCAAAATTTTCAAGCGGCGGATACAGTTGAATGGTTTGAAAAAAGAGGGGTAGAACTTAAGTATGAAGTTGATGGCCGAATGTTTCCAGTTACTGATAGCTCAGAAACTATTATTGATTGTTTTATGCAAGAAGCTGATAAAAATGGAATTAAATTATTAAGTAAGATGAATGTTAAAAGTCTAAAAAAACTAGATGATGGCAAAATATCCTTATTCATCAATGATGACGAGTCATTCATTGCTGATTCTGTATTAATTGCTACTGGCAGTATGCCTGGTGGGTATCGACTAGCTAGAAATCTTGGCCACTCAACTACAGAAATTGCACCTTCACTTTTTACATTTAAAATTAAAGATGCAATTTTAGAGAACTTACCGGGAACCTCTTTTTCTCAAGCTGCCTTGACTCTTAAAATTGATGGCGCAAAACCTTTTGAAGAAAAAGGGCCACTTTTAATTACTCACTGGGGTTTAAGTGGCCCTGCATTACTAAAACTTTCAGCTTGGGCTGCAAGGGAAATGATGCATACCAACTATAAAGCAAAAATTATTGTGAATTGGCTTGGTATTGAGCATCAAGAAGCTGCTGATAAACTCCTAAATACTATCAAAAATAATAATACAAAGACTTCAGTTGGTAACGCTTATCCAAACGAGTTAACGAAACGTTTTTGGCTTCAACTTCTTATTAAGTGTGGAATTGCAAAAGAAAAAAACTGGTCAGAGATAAGTAAAAAAGAATTAAATCTCATTACAAAGAATTTATTTTGCTGTGAACTTGATGTGCTTGGAAAAAGCCGCTTTAAAGAAGAGTTTGTTGAATGCGGCGGAATAGATCTAAAGGAAATTAACTTTAAAACTATGGAGAGCAAAGTCTGCCCTAGACTTTATTTCTCAGGAGAAGTTATGGATATCGATGGAATCACAGGGGGTTTTAACTTCCAAAGCGCGTGGACTTCTGGATGGATTGCTGGAAATCATATGATTCATCTTCGGGGTGAAGCTTGATTTTCAATCAATAAATCTTACTTTATTTTTAATATAAAAGGCTCCGCACACTCACCTATAATTTCTGAAAGGAGTGAACAATCCTCAAGTGAAAATGTTAGCGGCAATCTTAAATCAAAAAGACTAGAAAGAATCTTATCTGATACCTCAAGACTTTGATGTTCCACATATTGCCAGCTCTTATGGTTACTTGTAAAGCCATTTGGATCATCTCCTCCAAACCACTTAATTTCAACACCATGCTTTTTATTTACCTCTAAAAAAGCCTTAGCATCGTCGTTAGTGATGCCAGGTATTCTAAATTGAATTGAACTCCCTACATAACTTTCCTCAATAGAGCGCTCAGGAAGCTCAATCCCAACAACTTTTTTAAGTTTTTTCTCGACTAACTGATAACGCTCATTCCAGCGCTTAATATTTTTTTCAAGAGACTTTAACTGAGGCCTCAGAATTGCAGCCCTTAAGTTATCCATACGGCCCGAGTAGTTTGGAGTTTGCAGGCGAATATCTTTAAATACTTCTTTATCAGGTGCAGCGCCATGTCTCTCATAAAGCATATAAGATCCTGAAAGAATAATAGCGCGCGCCATAAATTCTGCATCATCCGAAGTGAGCAACCCCCCTTCTCCTGAATTCATATGCTTATAGGTCTGAGTGCTAAAGCAACCAGCGAGCCCAAAGTTACCACTCCTTTTATCCTGCCATTTTGCACCCATGGTATGGGCACAATCCTCAATTAATATCAAATTATTATCTTCAACAATTTGCATCAATTTATTCATATCAACTAGATGCCCTCTCATATGAGATATTAGCAAAAAACGAGCATTACTTGATTTCACTTTTCTTGAAAGATCCTCTAAATCAAGAACAAGGTTTTCATTAATCTCTATAAAAATAGGCTCACCACCAGCATTTGAAATTGAACCTGGGACTGGTGCAAGGGTATACATATTAGTCAAAACTTTTTCACCAGACTTAAGTCCAGCAGCCTTAAGAGAAACACTCATTGCATAACCACCAGATGCGCAAGCAAGACAATATTTACTTCCCTGAAAACTGGCATATTCCTGCTCTAATAATGATGCTTCAGAAAGTTCATCTCCAACAGTGTTGTATCGGTGGAGCCTCCCAGTTTTCAGAACCTCAATAGCTGAATCAATAGCATCTTGGCTAATAGGTTCTTGCTGAGTGAAGGGCCTTGAAAATACTTGTGTAGTCATTATTGCTGCTAGTGATTTGAATATTAATAAGAAATCAAATAATATACAAAATCTGGAGCTTAGAGATATTATTTTTTATTACTTTATATATTTAGCGGGACAACAAACCTTATAATTTGCTTTATGAAAAACACCCCTCCAGTTGTAATTGTTGCCGTTATTGTTGCCTTAGTAGTAATACTTGTTCAGTACTTTTTTATTTACTAACTGCTACTGGACCTGCATCAATAATTGCTTGATCAACGTCAAATTTATTAAAGTTTTCTGAAAATAGATTCGCGAGTTTTATAGACTCAGCATCATAACTTGACTTGTCATCCCATGTATCGCGAGGATTAAGATAAGAGTCATCAACCCCTGGAATTGATTTAGGAATATCAAGATTTAAGTAGTCAAGGTGAGTTACTTTTGATTCAAGTAGGGCGCCGCTTTGACAAGCAGAAACTATTGCGCGAGTAACAGGAATAGGGAATCTAGACCCCGAGCCACCTGGAGCACCAGAACCACCTGTCCATCCAGTATTAACCAAATAAACTTGTGTATCAAACTCTGCAAGACGTTTAATTAGTAAGTTAGCATAACTACTTGCATGTCTAGGCATAAATGGAGCGCCAAAACATGAAGAAAATGCAGGATTAATTCCCGCTTCCGCGCCTAACTCTGTTGAACCAACACGAGCTGTATAACCAGACAAGAAATGGTACGCAGCAGATTCTTTAGTTAAGATTGAAACTGGAGGTAAGACACCTGAAACATCACAGGTTAAGAAAATCACAACTGAAGGCTCTCCTGCAGCATTTTTTTCAACACGCTTTTCAAC
>Ga0308016_10000521_pt1 | contig 19588 bp, 35 predicted proteins | sample Neamet233_FD_203129 | JGI IMG/M metagenome (GOLD analysis project Ga0308016, IMG submission 203129) | Marine microbial communities from water near the shore, Antarctic Ocean - #233 | ecosystem: Environmental > Aquatic > Marine > Unclassified | place: Southern Ocean | collected 2014-07-28
GGTTCAGGAAACAATGTAGTAAATCCTATGATCCCAGCGTTACTGTTTCTTAGATCGGATATCAACTGAGCGTATTGTGTTCTAGGGAAGGGCCATTGTCCGAATGACTTCAGAGAGTTTTCACCAATGTCTAGAAGTATAATACTATCATTTTTGGTCGGTTCCAGAACCTTCTGGTAATAATCGAAATTAATAACTCTGAGTTGTTGTACAATGTCTGGATCATTGATCCTAATACCTACTAGTGCTACTAGGACTATGATACACGACCATATAGATGTAAGTCTCATTTAGTTCTGTGTAACACTAACACTACAACCACCTGATGTTTGACAGTTCTGAGTTAATGAATATGATTGTGCTGAATTACTTTGTTGATTTAAATTAAATGTAGTTGGATAAGCCCCATTTAGAATAACGGCCGCGTTATGAGCTCCACTTCCACTTTGTGTTAAAGAACCTGTGTTTCCATTGTTGTAGGTTTTTAATGATGCCGTTTTAGTTCCGTCTGTTTCTTGAACGACATAGAATGAATTACTACTTGAATAAAAGTATACTGTAGCGGTATGAGCTGAATATAGATTAGCATTACCATTTCGTTGATACCCTGCTAATGAATTACTACTCCCATGAATGTCTAAGTTTAATGTATGACCACCACCTTCGTCACCGTCATTGGCGAATGTGGTATCACTTACCCCACCATTTAACCACATACCTTGACCCCAACGAACACTATTAGAATTACCATAGATATGCATGTTGATATCTGATTTGGCACACGAACTTCCTCTAGTACAACTTTGTTCGAAGTGTAATGAGTTACTCGCTCCGTCTAAATCACCACCACTTTGTTGACCCCATTGAGGGACCCAACTAATCTCGTTATTGTTTCCTAATTGTTTGAACAGTAATGCGTTACTGTTATGAGCTAATTTAAGATTAACTTTATTGTTGTAACCAATCTGTTCAATATTCAAGTTCAAGTTATCTGTCGATACACCTGATACCTGACCTATGATGACGGAGTTCTTATTATCCGCCAGACTGTTTAATGATAATAACAACGGACTCACCGTCATTAACCAAAATAAGATTTGTTTTACCTTCATTTTCACTCTCTATTCGTGTTCCCTGTTCAATCGGGACTCTAATATCTATAACACCATTGACATCTCTATAGAACCATATTTGTCCCATAGATTGATCTATGATCGTATTGTACTGTGATTCTTTGTCAAAACCTACTGAGGTTCCTTCAATGATACCACCTTCGGCACTATTGTTAGACCTTGTACTTCTTTTTAATATATTTACTTCTTCAATTGTAACCAATACATCTTGAAGAAAATCTACATCGAGCAGGTCCATATCGAGTTCTGTAAACTCTAAATTTTCGTCCTCATCGTCCCAGTCTTCTTTAAGATAATCTATATCGAGATCACTGAAATCAAGAATACCGTTGCCAGAACTAGAACTTCCAGATGACTCCTCAGCTTGCGCATCTACTATTTTCTCGGGTGGTGACACAATAAACATATTGTCTATCGTGTTCAAATTCATTATATTATCTAATCTTACAGGTTGTACTGGTGGTGTAGATATACTACTCACCATTGTCGCCTGAAAGGCTTCACTTAATGTAACAGTCCCACCGTCATTAGTGACGGTTATCTCACCTGATGGAATACAACTCCCACCATAATTACATTCAGCATCAGGTAGAAGGATAACTAAACTTCTACCAAGTTCGTCCACACTGGTTGTGAAATCAGTACCACGAACACCAATCGTTGCCGTTGGTGTTTGGATAATAATATTCTCTTTAGGAACAAGTCCTAATTTACCAGTTGTAAATCTAGCTGTACCCGACACAAACCTCATTGTCATTTTTGACTTTGAGGGGTCTGTATCGAAATAATATTCATCTATTATTATTTCAGTATGTTCAGTCAAAGATAGTTTTGTATCATCTACAAACTCTATCTTCATACGACCTTGAACTGTCTCTATAGAATCTTTGAAGAATATATCTTCATCAACCGAACCACGAATAACTTCTTTCGATCCATCTCGGATTATTCCAGAGTTACCTGTGTGTTCAACTATATTTCCTATATCATCAGCGCTTACTAAAACACTAAACAGACAAAGACTAATCGCCAGTATCTTTTTGTTTAATATTAATCGTTGCATTTTCACTATCAAAATCAGCTATTATTTCACTATAACATGAACTAACTCCACTCGGACAAGAACCTGAGCTCTGTACAATATCAATGTTTCCATTAGATTGTATTAATTCTAAATCAATCTTATTGTATGCTCCGTCTGTCTGACTAGTGTTAACATCATTAGAACTACCTGTGACATCAACATCATATCGAGCATCGTCAACTTCGATTACAGTTGTGAATACATTTGATCCACCTGTTACATCTAAGTCAAAGTCTAATCTTTCACTAGACTGTGCTGCTCCCCAATTCAAATCCATAGTATTAGAACTTCCTTGTATAGTTGTTAGTAAATTAGATGAATCTGCAGAACCTGAAGCTCCGACTGTCCAATCCCATGTATTACTAGAACCCGCTATATTAATACTCAAAGTAGATGAATCAAGAATTACTGGTCCGTAAATCTTATTCAAATTACCAATCATATCAATATTCATATTGATTGAAGTACCTGTCAATACCATAGTCGCGTTACAACTGCCGGATGTTATAGTTCCACATAACTTATTACCATAACCGATCTGGTCAATGGTTAATGTTAATGTGTCACCAGCTTGATCGATTTTAATCTCGTTATCATTTGCTCCGACAGCCCATAATAAAGTTGGTGTACATAATGTAAGAAAAAATATTTTATTCAATATTTTCATCTTTCTCTTCCTCTTCTATTATTGTTTCTTCTTCTTCGGTATCATCATAGATAGTCCAAAACCCTCTATTATCACCTTGAAGAATTAATTCGTAAACAGCAGCTTCGATCGCCGATCTAACACTCCTAGTTACACTTTCATTCTCGGTCATTCCATCTTCTATTTCTACAAGTTGGGTGTCCAATTCAACAAATTTAAAGACATCATAACCTGTCGCCACCGACAATATAGTTTTTGATGTCTGTACATTTAATATAATCTCACCAGTAAGTACACTTACGGCTCTCAAGTGAACGACTACGATATCTCGTCTGTAGGCTTGTTGCATACCCACACCCAAATATCTCGCTCCTCTTCCTCCAGTTTCAATATTGGTATCGTAACCAATAACTCCACCTTCTAAAATAATTCCAGCAAACAACATGGGGGCTAGTGTAGTCGTCTCTTCGTACGCAGCCCTAGTGTTCTTTACAATTTGTCTCTCTCGTGTTAAGTTGTCTAAACCGACTCTCTCAACTACTCTAAACCATTGACCGTTACCGGCTGTTTTCAATGCATCTATTAACATTGTATTAGTACCTTGCGATACCGCTGTACTAAACATCGCCGCGTTTCCTTTCTGTTTTCTCTGACCTGTTAAGTCTTGAAACGCGTAAACAGCAACGACAGGTGGTACTTTCGCTGGTGGTAAGTTTAATAGTTTTTCATGTGTTGGAAGTTCGATTGTAATAGGAGCTTCGCTACATTCTATAAACTTAACACAATCAGTTTCGTGTATTCCTTTCGGACCTACCATAGTAGCACAACTACTCATTAACAGTATTAAGGTTACTATTAAGGGCGTCTTCATACTACTATCCAAAAGTACCATTACCGACTGGTATTGTGATTGTCGTTGTTGTTCCATCGTCAGCTACTACCGTTAAGATAATAACTTCTTCACCTACAACACAACCTGACATTGAGGATGTATCACAAGTTGTCTTCAAATATGATACAGTATTCCCTTCCAAGGCAAAACTACCGAAAGCGGCTTGTGTGCATGTGGGGTCTACCATCAGATCACATTGTTTGAATAAATTCTCTACTAACTGTTTACTTAACTGTGAGTAGATTCTTGATTCTAAATTCCTCATGAACTTAGCCATGACTGTATTTTCTAATTCTCTAGCCGCTGAAAGTATCGCTGAATCAATTTTTTCTTGAATCGCGTCTGTTCTTGATTTCTGTTGGTTCTCAATGGTTAAATAATGAGCTGAAATCCCCTGTCCATTAAAACTAGGACTTTTAAATGTGTGTGCTAGTTCATCCGCTGTTACTGATGTAATCAATAATAAACATAATACACTACTTACTTTTTTTAACATCCGTCTTTGTTGCTAGGGCTTCTTTTTCTCTAGCATCCTCTAAAATCTCTTGTCTCTCACGATACTCTAAGACAACTTTAACTTTTTGTTGGAGTCTAATCATATCGTTATCCAACATCCTATTAGCATCTATACACTTGATTAGAGCGTAATGCATTGTTTCTATCTCTGGTTCTATCTTTTCGGTAATGAATTTCCATACAAACCATATGAAATAACCCATACCTAGAGCCATTATAACAGGAAATCCGAAATCATTTATAGCTTTTGATAAAGCGTCTAGTCCGTCCATTAGTCTCTCCTCACATCTAACTTAACATTCTGAGGAATTCCTTTCTCATTAGTTCTATAGTTCTCTGCTCTAGCGATTCTATCAATGTCTGGCGTTAAATTTAACGCACTTCCGACTAGTAAGTCAATTTTGATCAATTCGTTACTACCAACTCTAGCTCTATCTTCCAACATTGTACAAAAACTAGTTAGTGTTTTGATATCATCAATCACACCATCTAAAATTTGTTTCAATACTAAGAAAATGAAGAACCCCATTACTAAGGCCCCGGCTATCGGTGCACCCACCTCACTTATTAAGTTCAATATATCCATTTTATAATTTCTCCTATTACTATAGTATTTATAAAAAAAAAGGTTCCAAAAGGAACCTTCTTCTATATTTCATGTATTTAAATCGTAAAAGACTCTCCACACCCACAATACGCTTTAGCATTGGGGTTAATGAATGTGAATCCTTCGTTGATTCCTTGGATTTGGTAATCTAATCTCATACCTTCTAGATACTCGATAGATGCTTCGTTGGTCCAGATACTAAATGTACCGTAATCAACTTGATGGTCGTCTTCGTTTGGTTCACCTTGTAAAAAGTCGAACACATAAGCGTAACCACTACACCCACTACCTGTAACTCCTATCCTGATATTTTTGTTACCAGACTTTGAAGTCTTCTCCTGAAGCTTTATTATCGCTTCGTCTGTCAATTCTACAAACATTTACTCTTCTGAGTACAAAGTCCATAGTCCATAGACTAAAGCGGGCCATGCTAGTAGTTCAACTACTGGAGCACCGACCAATACTAAAATGGAAACACCAACAATGGTGGCTCCGTCCCATGATGTTCTTTCGGCTAATCTAGCCTTAACGAAATCTATCATATTTTGCATATTCATACATTTTCTCCTTTTGGGTTTATCAAGTATATTTATAACAGTAAGAGTCTTACCAACGCGATCTATCGAAAAATTGTAATAAAGATTGATAAGTAACACCCTTGGTATTTTCTTCAATACCTATTAAGCCTGGAGTAGAATTTACTTCAATAAATATTGGTTCGTCTTTTTCTCTATCCTTAGCTGGAATAAAATCAACACCTACTAATGAACCATGTACTATTTTAGTTACTCTGATACATTCGTCCTTCTCTTTTTGAGTTAATTCTAATCTCTCGGGTTTGGAGTTTTGTGAAACATTACTTCTAAAGTCACCTTCGGCTACAGGTCTTTTCATAACACCTACAATTTCATCTTGACATACAATAACACGGACATCATAAGTATTTTTGATAAATTCTTGTAATAGAATGTCTGTGAATTTTGATTCACGATTTAAAAGTTGACATACAGCTCTGAGTGTTTTCATCGATTCAATAAGAATAACACCCACACCCCTTGAACCGTGACCAGTCTTTAAAATGACTGGAAACTCTGTATTTAATCTTTCATAAGCTGCTTCGTAATCTTCTGGGTGTGTTAATCTTGAAGTCTTGGGTGTTCTGACATTTTCTCGTTCAAATACAATTTGATTATAATGTTTGTCTGAACAAATATCATGACATAGAGTTGAATTTATAACTTTATAATCTTTCTCTAAAATCTTAATGAGGTTTGACCATGATGGATTACCTGAAAGATGAGATGTTCCCAATCCACGAATCATGAGTAAAGTATTTTCTGTAAGTTCTACTGGTTTACCATATTTAGCTGGAGTCTTGACATCAGGTATTTCAAAATCACCGTCTTCATCTATTTTTAAACTATTAAGATATGTTTTACCATTTTTATATTCTATAAAAAGACCTGTAAATTCTAGTAGATCAACTTTAAGACCCATTTTCTTACCCGTATCTCTAATTAATACACCTGTCTCATTAGTATCATGTATATCATCATGTGATATAATAACTAAGTGATATGGTTTTTTCTCTTCTTGTAGACTAGTTTCCTGAAGAAACGAACCGAATTGTTTGATCTTATTATTCATTATGTAACTATTTAGCTACACCAATATTGTACTTCGCGACTAGTGCCCAATCAGATTTTTCTTTGTGTGGTAAGACTTTAATCTGACTCATAGGTGCTAGTGGGGTTGATGCTTGTTCGGGTTTAACGATTTTCAAGAGTTTCCATTCTTCGAGTAATCTCGCTATCGCGTTTCGTCTCGCTAGATCGTTTTCTGTTATAGATGAATCTTTTCCATCTAATGCAAACAGTTCTTTGAAGTGTACTAGATAGTACTTACTTCTTTTATGTAGAATATGACACGATTGATATAGAGTTCTATCTTTTCTAGAAGCTACTCCAATCCTTGTCAATGTTTCTCTGATTTTGAGAAAATCATCATTCTCAGCGAATGTGATTTCTAACATATTTTCTATGTCATAACTCATTTCACGCCACCTTTATTCATTCTTGTTTTTAGAACCCCGATATCTTTCTGTTTCAATATCTTTAAATACTCTTCCGCTTTCTCTCGGGATACTAAGTAATAATCCATAACGACTTTCAGATCGTCTGCTAATTCAGGTTTACTCCATTTGGCAAACCTTTTCCTTTTCCTTATAGTATTTAGTAAATAATGATATTGTAACTTGTGAGATACATCAAATCGTTTGTTCATTTCATTGACATACAGAACACAATCTTGATGATAAGATATTGATCTATTGACTAGAAATGGGGCGTACTCCTTCTCATTGACATCGTTCATCATGTCCTGTTTAGAGTAGGTTACGGAATTTACAAACTCAAACGGATTCATGATGCTCCCAAGGAAATACAATCCAAGAGCCGTCATGTTCATGAGTATAGACTGTATTGTCTGTGTTCTCATGTCCGAATAAACAGTAACCAAGTACATTCGGCATTGGTGAAGGTTTGGTTCGTTGTCTTTTAACAAAGTCTATGACTTTATTCATGGTGTGTCCTGTATCATAGATATCATCTACGATTAATATGTTTTGTCCCTCTTTGTAATCACCGATTGGTGATTCAGAAGTCGCGTTGTGAATCCAGTAAGGATTCTTCTCACCTTTTGATCTATGTTGAAATCCAACAATAGACATAGGTACATCTCTTAAATTTGATATGTGAGAAGCCATCCCAACACTACCTCTGTAAATACCGATCACATGATCACATTTAATCCAGTCTGTTGTTCTCATATCTTTCGCGTATTCAGACCATGTATAATATGTTTTATTATCTATCGTCTTCATAGTAATCACCTTCAAGTTGTTCTTTAACTGTTTTTAACAACTCTAATAACGAATCTCTTTCGTCTAAGTCTGTTAAAGTGTCTAGTTCAATTTCTAATTTAATTTTCATACATCTAGTACTCCTGGCCAATGATCTGGCACTTTGTCTGGTACTTTTTGTCTTGATAACCAATTCGTTAAGAATTCGTCATAAGTTTTTATTGTACCAAGTCCTGTTGTATCAACAGGGTTTTCTATTCTTCTTTGTAATTCAGTCATGAAATTACCTATTGTGTTTGTTACCCATGACCACGGTAACAAATTTCTACCATATAAAGATATATCATCGGGTTTACGGAATCTTAGATCAAGATTTGTATTATCTTCTGACCATTTGGATGAATTATTAATTAAATCCATCGGTTCTGTTATACCAAAGTCTTTAAACATCTCTCCATCATATTCAAACAGTTCGTTGATTATTGGTAGTAATTGATCTGTATGAATCTGTGACAATCCTTTCTTCGATCTACTCACTACATCTACATCCCTTGTATTATAATTCTTATCTTTATATCGAGAAAAGAACCAAGATGAAGCGTGTGATGATGAATCGTATGATAGATGATCAATGAAATCAAAGTAGTCTGGTGATAGATAGAATGGTGATAACGCTTCATGGTTACCTACACCCAATAAATGAACATTACTTTTAATGATATCGGGTATCTGATACTCTTTCATCGCGTAAATCATTTCACATCTATGAGCGAATGAATTACCATTACATAATGAACTTGGAGCTACTCCACATACAAACATATCCATTTCATCATCCGATAGTCCATCACATATTATTTCGATATATTCTTTGTATGTCTCTACTGATTGACCCTGTGATATTAACATCATTTTAGCGTTCGAGTCTTCTTGTCTGAATACTTCTATTTGTCTTTTAACATTCTTTAATGTATCTTTCGCGGACCTTTTAATATCACTTCGATCGAATCTTCGACCCGCTATCGTCGCTTTCATAGAACTACCACCGACCAATGATAAATCAAACTCGATTGGAATTTCATCAAAGATCATCGCGACATCACAATACTTCGCTTGATGGTAATAAACTTTATCTTTTAACTCTGGTGTGATACCTTTTTTGGTTCTTGCCATTTGAAGTCCACCAGAATCACCATGAATTCTATACCATGAACTCTCCATCAGTTCCCTCATATACTCACCATGTTTTCTTTCTTTGTGAGCGTTATAAAGTAACGATAGATTTTGATTATCAAACTTATTGTCAAGGGTAACAACTTTTTTGTTCATGTGTTCAATATATGGTTTACCAGTATTTTTATTGTGATAAAGATCACCAACACCCATAGTCAAACCAGACACTACATATTCAAAGTTCATTATTTTTCACCTTCTACGAATAATCTTGGTGTTCTTTCACCTGTCCATCCTCTTTGTGGTTTCCAAGTTCTCTTTAACCACTTTCTCATATTGATACCATTATTTTTCATTATAGAAACTCCATCAAAATTTTCTACTATATATTCTTTGGCAGAAAGAAAAGCTATTCTTCTATTTTCAATAGCTTCTTTATTAGTTTTACCTGTATACAAAACACTTTTTGTAGAACATTCTTTATAACATATATTAGTTAATTGTGCTGGTGTATATCCTGCTTCAATTTGATCCATTGCCCACACCCAATCTTCTAAACCTTCCAGACTTTCATTATAAAAGAATTCTTTATTATATTTCTTCTTTGTATTTTGATGAAAAACTATCGCTGCAGTTTTTGGAAATCTTTCAAATACCCAATTATCATTAAATAAGTCTGACTCATTATACTGTTTGGCTAATGAAACCATGTTCCATCTACCCGCTAAGTTTACTGATCTACCAAAAGAAAAAGTAATTGGTAAATCTTCATTATTAAACAACTTCTCATTATTTGTTAAAAAATTTCTATAATTCAATTTAGGGTAATCTACTTCACCAACTAGTGCCTTTATAGAACCATGTTCTTTGAATTCTTTTTCATCTACTAAAATAATATCATCATCAGACATTGCTATCCAATCTTCATCACTTTCATAAAATTTCTTTAGTATTCTATTTCTTCCGACAGCTGGTTTTGTATTATCATTATATTCTGGAATAACTTCCCAACCATGACTTTCCCAAAAGTTTTTTGTTATTTCAAAAACTTCTTTTCTATCGTTTATAGTTAATATATGTATCTTATTCATTATCTACTTACCGCTAACTGCATAAACTCATTTCTAAGTCTTCCGTCTTCGAAGAAAGCTCCACCCAATTTAGATGTTGTCATTCCCGATGATTGATCACCTATTCCTCGTGATTTAACACAAAGATGTTCAGCTTGTATCAACACTGCTATATCTGATGTACCTAGTACATATTCTAAAGCTCTATAGATTTGTTCGTTCAATCTTTCTTGAACTTGAGGTCTTCTCGCGAAGAATGTCACAAGTCTATTTAACTTTGAAAGTCCTATAACTTTGTCCTGTGGTATGTAAGCTACTTGAGCCATACCATTAAAATTTACAAGATGATGTTCACATAATGAATGAAAAGTAATATCTTTTTGTATTACCATCTGATTATATCCCATTTTGTTGTCAAATACTGATATCCTAGGAAATCGATCATACGATAACCCAAAACATAATTCTTGTACTAACATCTTCGCGACTCTATCAGCTGTTCCACCAATCGAATCGTCTTCACGATCAAGACCCAATACATCAAGTACTGTTTCCATGTTATCTCTAATCAAATCAATTTTCTCGTTTTGATTTAATTTACTTTCTCTAATCGGTGTCTCAACACCATGTACCATTAGATATTCCTTTACCCGTTTTCCGAGTTCTCTATCTGTTTTCATAATTTATATTTATCCAATTCAAAATACACTGGACTTTTGTCCAATGCCATAATAATATCAGCGTCTTCTTTTCCTCTATAACCACCGTTATAGATTGCTGTCAATACACTATCTATCCATGAGGCGTCCCACGGATTTTTTTTCCAATACCCTTGAGTATCTATTCCATTGTTTTCAAGTGAAACCCATTTTCTAAAACAAGCTTTACATTGACCACAATGTTGTTCTTCTCCTTCATAACATGAATAAGAAGTTAATAAGTAAACTTCCTTTCCATCTTTCTGAAGATATTCTTCGACAAGATCAGTCTTTGTTCTGTTTTTGAAAGGAGAATAAATCTCAAACTTTCTTTCTTCAGTCCAATGTTGTCCCTGCCACATATGATTTAATAAGTTTTCCATATGAAAATAGAATTTCTCATCTTTATCATATGATCTATCACCACTTACAGAACCTAATAATATAGTTTCTCCGTAATGTGAAGCTAATAGTATTAGATGAGCGTTTCTATTCGGTATGATCGCGTCATCTCTCTCAAATCTACCTAGATTGATTACTCCATCCATGTTGATCAATTTACTTTCATCAATTCCTATTGAGTCGAAAGTCGCTCTTTCAGTTCTATCGTAATTAGAATTCATACTAATGTTGAGTAGAACATCGGGTTGTTTGATATGATTAATCATAAGACTATCCATACCACCACTAAAGAGAAGTACCGTCTTATCTCTGACTTGTTCTTTGTTATCTGTTATCATGTTAGTCATTTTATGTTCCTATTTGATTCCCAAAGATATAACAATGAACTCTCGCTGCTACATTATATCCTCGATCCATTGTTTGTATTGTAATCTCTTTCGCGTTGTCTTGTTGAGATTCTTCTGTCGCTCCGACAGGCATTATCCATATTGGATAGTGGACACCAACTTTTCTGAACTTGATGATTGATTCTTCAATCTCATTCCATGATTCGTCTGTACCATTACAGACAAACTTTAGTTGTCCAAATTCTGATAACTGATAATACTGTTTGACTATCTCTGGTTGAATCCCGTCTTTCTCACCAGCGGTGTTCCAAAGTTTTGGACTGACTGAAAAGAACAACTCTGTAGTATGTTCAATACTTTGTAGATAGTTTTGTAGAGTAGTATCAAGTGGTCTTGTACCATTTGTTTCCCATGTAATGTTAGTAAATCTTTTACCTCGACCAAGTAGTCTATTAATTTCTGTGAGTATCTTTACAGTATTCTTTTGAGCCGCTTTCATTAGAGGTTCTCCACCTGTAAAAGCTATATGTGTTTTTTCATCATACATCTGATCATAAAGTTTCTTCGCGACTTCTTCACAACTTTCATTGTGTTGAATCTTCGCGAACTTCTTACTCCATGAATAAGAAGAATCACAACCGTATTTCCATACAGGTAAATCTTCTATTACTTGAGTATCGATTATCTCAAAGTCTTTATAAGGTAATTGATATGTTGACGGATCAGTTGGGTCGTCTTGTCCAAATCCGTTACACTCTAAGTTACAACCAAAGAATCTCAACCATGTAGTTGGGACTCCTGTGTAGTGACCTTCTCCTTGAATACTTTTAAAAATTTCCGAATACAGCACTGTTACTCCCATGTTCAAATACTCTTACTGATCTTATATACACTCTTTTGTCTTCGAACTTGTCTTTACAGTAATTAAATACTTCTTCAGCGAAAGCTTCACATCCTACATGGTCCATTGATCTCATATCAATTAATCGTGAGGCATCTAAGTCTTCGAATGTACCGTATAACGGGTCATCTAAAGCTACTACAGTTGTGTGATCAAATGTGTGTTTAAGATAAGATTTCAATATACCTAAGTCACCAAAATCAATAACCCAATTCTGTTCATTCAGTGTATCAGATTCGAATGTTATTTCGAACCCCAATGAATATCCGTGAATAAGTTTACAGTGACTTGTAGCTCTCCATTGTCTGAAGGCACATGAATGTCCTGTCTCATTTCCGTATGTTTTTATTACCCTGTAAGGTCTTACTGGTACTTTTTCTTTATATTTCAATTTATTTTACACTCCATCATTAATTCAGTCATACATGCTACCATGTTGACTTCTTGGTCTGCTACAAAGGCTGACTTATATGTGTAGTCACTCAAGATTATAATCGCTTGAGGGACACTACTGTTTTCCATTCTTTCGAAACAAGCGTCGTATATCTTTCTATAGATAGACTGAGGATCGTTATGAATATTCATAGCGACCCACTTTCTCATTTTTGAGAATTCTTTGTCTTTAATGAATCCGATAACTTCACTCAATGATTCATCATCAAGATTCGCTAAGACTCCACTATCGATTTTACCAGACGATGAATACTTTTGAAGTTCATTCAACACTCTTCGGAAGTCTGGAAAGAACTTTTGTACTAATTGGACTACAACTTGTTCATTATAATCAATGTTTTCTGTCTTGAGAATATTCAACACTCTATCAAAAATACCACCAGCGATCGCTGGTTTCTGTTGTGATTCAATTGTGAAATCGATAACACTACATCTTGAATGAAGAGGTGAGATAATTCTGTTTTTATAATTACAAGTGAATATAAATCTACAGTTCCTTGAGAACTCTTCAATGAATCCTCTAAGAGCTGGTTGAGTAGATTGTGGATTTAGATAGTCTGCCTCATCGAGAATGACAATCTTCGGTCCACCACTTAGTGAAACAGTAGAAGCGAATGACTTGATCTTGACTCTAAGTGTGTCAATGTTTCTTTCTTCAGAACCATTGATCATCACAAAGTCAGCGTCGAGTTCATTACACAGTGCCTTCGCGACTGTAGTTTTACCTACACCAGCGGTTCCACATAATAGTAAATTCGGTATCTCTTTGTTATTTACAAAATCTTGAAATATCTTTTTTGTTTCTACTGGTAGAACACAATCCGATATTTTTCGAGGTCTGTATTTTTCAACCCATAAAAAATCTTCTTTCATTTTCAAACAAAAGTATCAATTGAAAAGGCTATCCACAAAGGTAGCGTAACTACTATTGTTATTTTTAATATGTGTTTATTTATCCATTCTTCCATACTAAGCTTCATTATAAGATGAATCAGGTTCTAATGCAATGAAGTATTCCACTGATATATTCCTGTTAGTAAAGTGAGCGATTCCTTTTGATGATACATATACTGTATAGTCACCACTGATAACTTTGATGTTATCCATTCTTAGGAACATTTCATATGTTGAACCATTACCTTGAGCTACTGTTCTACTATAGACATTAGAAGTTGCGTTCTTTTTGTCTTTGACTGTTAACTCAACAGTTGTTCCATCACTTGAAAGGACCATGTCGGGTAAGGATAATACTGACGAAGCTTTTAATAGACTTCCTAGTACATCTTTATCCAGATCAAAGTTGACCTCTGGGTCGGGCATTGTAATATCTTTTTGTGGTGATATAACCATTTGTGGGTCTGCATAGAAGTACTTGACAGAATTGTCACCTTCAGATACATTCACGGATTCTCCACTGAACGAGAAGTCGGGTGTATCAAATAAAGATACCGCTCCTAAGTATTCAGATAGATCATAGATTGAGTGTTCTTGATCGAATGTCTCATCTACTACTGCTTTCGCGAAGATATTCTTCATCGCCGATACAGTTGTTATTTCATTGCCGGATTTTACTGTAATCCCGCTGTTTATTGTTGAAAAATTATTCAACAGGTTTAGTGTGTTGTCACTTAGTTTCATTTTGATTCACTTTCTCCATTATTTAAATCATGCACATGAAGTGCTATTATACCATAATGTAAAACCTTCATTAAGTCTTTACGATTATAGCCATCTTTTTTACCATATCTTTGGGCATACTTGAGAATGTTTCCTATACAGAATCCTTCTCCATGTCCTCCATCTATTATAAATTCAGTCGCTTGAAAATTATTACTAGAATAATGTTCTCCATAAGTACTGTTAACATACTCATCAAGTTCTTTGATGATTCTGTCTTCCGAATACTTATAGTTTATTGTATTTTTTATTTTTTTTCTCTTAAAGATTTTCAAACTCATGTAACTATTATATCACCGTTCTCTGATCTGTCAAGTACCTTTCGGTCATACTTTGTTTTGTCTTTCTGTACTTGTGTTTGAGCGTGTTTAGGTGTAGTCTTTCTAACCTTTGTATCGGGTTTCTTCTTACCGAAGATTTTTTCCCAATTATCTGAGTATGCAGTATCGTTCGGGGTTCTTACTTTAGAACCTTTTCCTCCGTGCCACTGTTTAGTACTCATATCTATCTCCTTTTTCGTCATACTGACAAACCTCACACCATTCTTCAATGGGGTGATCACATTCTAAAATTCTTGTTGACTCTTTCTTTTCTTTTGACTTAGTCATAGCAGTTACCCAACCATCTGAGTTATCCTGCCATCTTTTAGAATTATCGGGTTTATCCATTATATTATATCGTCATATCCTTTTGTATAGAAGACTGTTATCTCCTCACCTGTTTTAATAGGTCTTGTTGTATAAAGTTCTCTCTGTTGTCCATCATGATAATGTATGTTTTCGTTAATGAAACAATTAGGATTCTCTGAATGGTTTATAAAACCACCAAGAGGTGTTCTAATGTATTCCCATCTATTCGATTCCCATATATGAGTCTCTCCTAAGAAGATACCTGCTCTCATGTCTGCTGTAGCGAATAACCCCAATCCGTTGATCGGTGATTCTTTAATAGTTAGATCGTCTATTAACGGTCTGTAGTGATGTGTTCCAAATTCTTTTTTCATAATGTATACCATTCCGGCGTCTGCCTGTTTTTCCATGTAGAGAATGAACTTTTTTCTCCCATGTAATAATTTCTATAAGCCTCAACCGTATCCCTAGACTTGTATTCGTCTGGCATACATTGAGGCGGTTCTTTAAAAGCTGTGTTAATCATAGGAATCTTCATAGGAAGTTCTCTTAATGTTTCTCTTAACTTTAAATCTGTTGCGTGTCCTTTTTCGTATCTGTATGTATATTCATCACACAAAGCTTCGAATAAATCAAACATCCATCTGTAATTGTAACAATTCTCTCTTACCCATTTTGTACTTGGGTGATTTAGATGTACTTGTTTGTACAAAAACAAACCGTCACATTTATCATTTCCATCTAAAGCTCTATGAGCTGTACACATCATTTGAGCTGATTCTAAAATCATTTTAACACAATGTTTGTCATTATGCATCTGAGCACAAGTCTCGGGTTCTTCATGTAAATAAAATATGTTCATCTTTTAAAATTTAGTTCTTGTTGCCAATTCTCTTTATTTGATTCATAACATGGACTATTCTTCTGACAAACAATTAGTCTACCACCGTCCATGTCTAATCTAATACTATCTGATACAAACATACCACCATTGACATCATGTACTATAGCTTCTATCTCTCCATTCATATCTTCTGAATGTAAGTTCTCAATTAGTTCTATGAGTTGTTCTTTTCTCACAGAGATTGTATCCTTCTTAGTGTTTCGGAAACTTGTTTCCATGTTAGTCTCGGAAGTACATCTGATGTAATTTCAGTCGAGTAATCTAAGTCACCAGCACCGTCTGTTACAGCGAGTTCCCATAATCCGTTTTCACTACCATAAGAACCATCATGTTTTATAACTGAGGCTCCTTGACAATTTTCGAACATGAATCGCTTCTGTACTCCACCGTGTAATTTATTTTCCTCAATCAGATATTCTGATAAAGGTTTTTTATTGTAATTTTGTATTTTCATAATATATTTTTTCATCTTGTACAGTATAACAAAAGTGTACAGGGGGTGTCAAGTGGTGCCGGCAACAAGAGTCGAACTCGTGACCTGATGATTACAAATCAACTGCTCTACCAACTGAGCTATACCGGCTTGGTGGAGAATATCGGGATCGAACCGATGACCTCATCGTTGCAAACGACGCGCTCTCCCATCTGAGCTAATTCCCCTTAACTTTGTCGTAACATTTTTCACAGAACTCGGGATCAACCATTACTAGTTGTTCCTTTGTTAGTGATGGTCTACCCGATAGGTTGCATGCTACAAACATTCTTATATCGTCCTCTATGTAGATTCCACATTTGGAACATTTGCCTGGTCCAAACTTTTCTTTAAATTCTATTTTGTTCATAAACTACTTCCATCAATTCTTCGAACATCGTTATGAAATGTTCTTTTGTAATAAATGAAGCATTGTGTTTAATTTGATTTCTTCTGTAAACATCGTATGACTCATTTAATTGTTTTTCTGTATATAATATCATATACAAATCTGGCTGGAAGTGAGAGAGGTAATTCCCACTATCCATCGCCCGAGCTTTTTCGCTCCCTATTATTTTGTTTTTGTTTCATTGTATTTACGATATCCTTCGTAAGCTAGATAGCCAAATACTACCCACAGTCCTACATTGATTATGAACTCTATTGAGAACATAGGAAACCAAAATACATTATATAAAATATCCATTTTATTTATTCCTCATGTATAAAATTATTAGTATAGTGGTTAATGTTAGGAAGACAGTCACGAAGACTGTACCCCCAACAGTTGATCCACCAGTGTAAAGTACAGTAGAATCTACTGGTGTTGACCACTCATTGAGAGGCCACATTAGTGTTGTTCCCTTGTATAAGAGTTTACTAAGTCTTGACCTTTTAGTCTTTCACCTAGTATTACTGTTTCACCTGTTGAAGTGATCTGTCTTTCCACACTTCCGTCATTGTACATGATGTCTAATACCGATCCGTCTGACCTTCCGTCAGCGTACCATAAAGAATTGAGTGAATGTCCATGAAGTGATTTCACTCCGATAGCCCATTCCTCAGCTTCTATCTTTAATCTTTGTTTTTCTACTCTGTTGTTAAATTGTGTCATATATATCTATTTATCTTTCTAAAAAACCTCTCTCAAAAATGATAGTATTTTCACACTTCTGAAAGAGGAGAGGTATAACTCTTAAAATAAGTCCTCGCTATTGTCGGGGTCTGCGTAATCCACAGCTTCACCGTATTGTTGTTCTTCTACTTCTTGTATTCCTTCTCTGATACCCACTTTGTAAGCATGGTCTAAATCTTCTTGTGAAATCTCTGGAACTAGTTCACCGTCATTGTCATATTCGACCATTGGTTCATCATCCACTTTTGTGTAAAGATCAAGAAAAGTGGCTTTCGTCTCACTGTCGAATCTTGAAACACACATTTCAATTGATTTCATTTTGTTGTTAAACATCTTGAACGCTTGAGCTATGTGAACTAGTCTTCTTGTTGAGATCAGTTCGTCAATCGCTCCTTCATAAAAACTTTTTCTGATGACATCAGCCCATGTTACTAGGTTAGTCGCGAAGGATTCTTGTCCTTCAACTTCTAGTTTTTTGAATTCTCCGAGAAGAATCTTTCTTTCAATAGCGTTAGAAGGGTATTCCTGTTCCATCGTGATTGAGAATCTTTCTAGGAAAGCTTCATTGAGAACATTAGTTCCGATGAATCGTCCATCGTCAGAACCTTTACCTTTGGTATTCGCTGTCGCGACTACTGTAAATCCTTTCTCGGGTGAAATGTATTCACCAGTTTTTTTGTTCAAGTAACCTTTCCCCTCGAGGATAGATTGTAAACACATAATCTTGTTCGAAGCTAAATCGATTTCGTCAATCAGAAGGATCGCTCCTTTTCTCATAGCTTTTAATACAGGACCTTCTCTGAACATGATGTTACCATCAATCAGAGTGTTAGAACCAATCAAGTCATCTTCATCAGTCTCGATGGTAACATTAACCCTGTAACACTCTCTTTTGAGTTTCGCGGCGATCTGTTCGACCATCATTGTTTTACCATTTCCAGATAACCCTGTAATAAATACTGGGAAAAATAATCCCGAATTTAGGATGTTTTTAAGATCACTGAAATGTCCGAAAGGAACAAACTCTTTTATTACCTCGGGGATAACTGTAGTCTCATTCGATAGGACATTGAGTGTACCAACACTTGTCGCGGATACTGGTAGATCAACTACATTAGTCGCTACGGTCACTCCAGCTAGTTCTAAAGAATAAGTCCCATGACCTACTCTATAATCAGCTTTCATTAACCATGACGGATTTGGACATCCTGTCTCGTTACAGATTTTCTTGATCTGTGATGTCGAGAATTCTGATTGGCCGGGATACACCGTTGATGCTCCGTCAATAAACTTCTCGTGTTGTTTAGTTATATTTATTTGTTTCATAATTTTTTTTACCTCTTTATTATCAACTCTATGTACATAGTATAACAAAAGTGTACACGCGGTTACAAGTCTTCAACTTTTTTTGGATATGGTTGAATCTTATATTTCAAGTCTTCCTTGAATTGTTTGATCACTTTTTTATTACCAACAAAATAAACATATCTATGTTTTCTTGGTCTTGGTTTTAGATAGAAATCATCACCGTATTCAGCTCTTATAGCTTCCGCTCTATTAGGGATACCCCTATAACGATCTGCTATTGTTTGACCATGTAAATGTTCTTGACCTTTGATTTTCCAATCAGTTCTTTTAGCGGACAATCCACAGTAATAGAAATTCGTAGCTTGATAAACTATTCCTAAATGACCTTGTTCGGTATCTGCGAAACTGATAACAATAGATGGTGGTAATAATTTTAATGATTTACCTACCAGTATTGATGCTTCGTTTTTTAGATTATCCCTTAAACACAATCGATTCAGTTCGAGAATATTCTTAATATTCTTATCTCCGGCGAGACCCCTTCTTAATGTTGAACTTGGTGGTGACCCGTAAGTTATAACACCACACATTTCACCATCTCTATAAAGACCAAAAGAATAACTTATAGAAGGCATCCTTTTAGCATAGTGTATTTCTAACAAATAAGGTTTGGTCTCCTCA
>Ga0308016_10000527_pt1 | contig 19546 bp, 19 predicted proteins | sample Neamet233_FD_203129 | JGI IMG/M metagenome (GOLD analysis project Ga0308016, IMG submission 203129) | Marine microbial communities from water near the shore, Antarctic Ocean - #233 | ecosystem: Environmental > Aquatic > Marine > Unclassified | place: Southern Ocean | collected 2014-07-28
GTTCTATGGGCAGTAAATCAGCCCAACCGTTCGGAAGAATTGTTCGCAATCGAATCCAGCGTGATGTCCGGTGTTGGTTGGGGGTGGCAATCCAAGCTGCCAATGGAGAGGTACTTTCATTGAGGTTTGCCCAGTTCTCATCACCTTCGGGGTAGTTCGAAAGTGCATACCATATTGCTTTTTGTCGGTCAACGTTGAGTTCGGTTCCAGTGAACTCTTCTTTGTTCATGCCATCTTTATCGTTCCAAGCATGCAGCAATTCTTCTGCAGTCGTAGGCACTTCTTCATGAATATTCTGTTGGGATGGTCCAGAGGTTGATTGAAGCAGAGTGAGGGGTAAACTTCTGCCCCGGCCAAGGCTTATCGCCGCCTTCATCAAGATGTTTTGAGTTCGAATAACCGATGTTGCTGGAATGAGTGGAGTGTAATCTCCATGCGATGTGATAAGCACTCGACAACGGCCAGATGATAATATCCGCTCGAGTATTCGACGGTTTTCATCGATTGGGTATGGCCATTCAACAGCACACTCTCCAGCCGAGTTTTGGAAAAACCATTCAAATAATGCAAGAGCGCCAGTATTTGATACGCCTGAGAGATTGATCTTGGTAATTGTATTCCCATCACGCCATTCAACGCTTCCAAAATCAGCCAATAATTGCCTTCGGAGGGCGATTGAGGGTGAACTGCCGTCGAGTTTCAGTAGATATGCTCGCAATCCTTCACTTTTCCGAGTTAACTTTTCTTCACTCAAACGGGGATGTTGCGCCCTTAACCAAAAATCAAGTGCCTCATGAGGCAAATGCCGCGTAGACCTTTGTTGAGGCCGTTCTTCAAACACAAGAGCATTTTTCAGTACAGCATTCAACACCATCGCCCGATTAACAGGTAGAACAAGGTGAGCATGAATTCCGAGTTGAGGTGACACAGCAATTTCTGTGCCGGTAGCAGTGCCAATTACATGTCCGCCTTGCGTTAAGGCGTTTGGCAATGGTGGGCGATTTTCCGGTTCGGAGTACCATGTCCCAGGGCTGAGTAGCCATTCACTACTCGTATCGAGGAGAGTTGCGTGTACAATTCCGATGCGGTCGATTTCTTCAGTCCATTCTTCGAGCGTCCCCCGGAGATTTTGTCGACGCGGCGCATCAGTCAATGCCCAATCCGAAAGCGTGTACCATCGAATCTGCTCATCGCGTTGAACAGCCCAACGCCCCCCTTGCTTTCCATTGGAGGATGAAGGGGTATCGCCGTGTTCGGATAACCCATGATTTGGTAGTGGGAGGAGCCGGGACTGAGGGGATTTCACATAACCAAGTAGGAGGTGGCTGCCATCCTGGCCAAGAACAACTGCTTCTGCTTGAGGTGGGATTTGAGTGACCAGTGTACGGGTACGTGCTAATGCATCTTCAGCTAAACGGTTGCGGCCAACCTCATTGAGACGGTGAATCGCACCACGTATACTGCCTTGTTCATCCCGACTGACTTCTCGACGCTCACGAAGTTGGCGTAGGGCTAATGAGGCGTGGGGCATCCGTAATTGTAACGATTCTGCGATCTCAGAAATCGTGCCCCCGCCATCCATGAGCCAGTTCAGAACACGGCGCTGATGGCCGCTTCGAATCCTCCCCTCTGACATCAAAAGACACCTTGTTCCTGCGCTGGAGTCGATGGTTCATAAAACTTACAGTCTATCTTCTTACTTAGTTACATTTAGTTACGCATTTCCACTGGAGATAGTTTCTTTTTACTTACATCCAACCCGAGGGGTGTGAAAAAAACACTCAAAACGTATATCAATTGTAACTACAAACCGATTTCTACGGCAAGGGTTATATGAGCACCCTCAGTCATCTGTCTTAGTGGCCCGACCCCTTTACGGGAAACGGCCTCATGACAGGAGGAATAAAACATGAAAACAACCAGAATCAGAGAAAAGATCAAGAAATTCTTAGGAGATCGACCACGTAACACGGCGGAGATTTTGGAACATATCAACAGTACCATGCGCCATGGCACTACCAGCCAACAACTTGGTAACGTACTTTCTAAGGATAAGGACATTGTCAAAGTCGGCTACATTAAGCGCTCAGGAATTCTTTCCGGTGGCTACGATATTTGCGAATGGGCTACTCGGATTTGGGTTTCCTCCAATTGCCCAGGATGGCAAGAAGGTACAGCAATCATTATCGACAACGATGGCAACGTCACGACCGGCAACGGAACTGAGCGACTTCGCTGAATTAGATTCCGCAGTTTCAAAACCCCTCGTGGTGTCAACACTCACCGACGGGGGATTCAATAAGGGGAAGCATTTGGCCTCGCCATGGATAACTTGGATAAGACTGAGAACTATACCGTACGCGACATGAGTTTAGCTGAACAAGGCGCACTTCGCGTCGATTGGGCAAGAGCCCGTATGCCTGTTATGGCAAAACTCAGAGAAGAAGCTGAACGCACAAAGCCTCTCGCAGGAATGCGCGTCGCTGGCTGCCTTCACGTCACCAAAGAAACTGCAGTTCTGATCGAAACCATCGGCGCAGCAGGTGCTGAAATTTCATGGTCAGGATGTAATCCACTTTCGACCCAAGATGATGTGGCCGCTTGGATTGCTGCTGAAGGATACTCAGTTCACGCTTGGCACGGTCAGTCGAATGAAGACTTTTACTGGTGTATCGACCGAACCCTCGAATTTAAGCCAACACTTACACTTGACGATGGCGCTGACTTGATTGTTCGTGTCCATGGTGATAAATCCGAATATGCCGCTGGTGTCATCGGCGGAACTGAAGAAACCACTACTGGTGTTCATCGCCTACGTGCAATGGCCGCTGCTGGTGACTTGCGTTATCCAGTTCTTGCAGTTAATGATGCAGTTACAAAGTGGGATTTCGATAACGTCTACGGTACTGGACAATCAACTCTCGATGGAATCATTCGAGCAACATCAGTATTGATTGCAGGCAAGACATTCGTTGTTGCAGGTTTCGGCCATTGTGGCAGTGGACTTGCAATGCGTGCTCGTGGACTTGGTGCGAATGTGGTCATTACTGAAGTGGATCCACTTCCAGCCCTCCGTGCTGTTATGGAAGGATACCGTGTCATGCCAATGGATGAGGCTGCTAAAATTGGAGATATATTCTGCACTGCTACAGGAATGGAAGATGTTATCTTTGGTCATCACTTTGATTCAATGAAGGACGGCGCTATTATCTCAAACACAGGTCACTACGATTGTGAAATCAAGATTACTGACCTTGAAGAGCGAGCAACCTCAGTTCGAACGATTCGCCCAAACAATGAGGAATTCCTCATGCCAGACGGTCGTCGTATCTTCCTACTTGCACGTGGTCGTTTAGTCAACCTTGCAGCGGCAGAAGGTCACCCATCTGAAGTGATGGACATGTCCTTTGCCAACCAATACCTTTCTCTCTGCCGCTTGGCAAAAGAAGGAGCTTCAATGGGCAAGGAAGTTTACGATATCACGACTCAACAAGACCAAGATTTGGCAACCACCAAACTTGAGACACTTGGATTCAGCATCGATGTCCTAACTGACGCTCAGTTAGCCTACCTCGATGACTACACCGTTGGAACGTGAGCGTAAGAAGGTAAATGGAAAGTGCATAGTCTGCAACTCCCCTGCCATCTTACTGAGCAATCAATACGGGTGGTTCAATTTCAACTCTTGGAATTGGATAATCCGCGGAATTCCAACCTTCACTTTCATCCACATCTCCGCCTTCGCTTTCATCCTCACCGAAGCATCCAATTAACGAGCTGCTGATCATCAAAAAACAAAATAAGAGAGCATACAACTTCTTCATGAAGTTTCGTATTGAAATCGGTTTATAGCTCAGTTACCGGTAAATATCGACATTGCTTTGCTAACTGATGCACCTTGACAAATGATGGCATGGCATGCAGCAGTCATGCGAACAGCTTCTTCAGTATTTCTTTGGTGAATATTACGCCCGGTTGCAGCACCCATACAATTACCAACGGTCATTTGGTCATGGAGTCGTTGTAAAAACTCGTCAGCAGGTAATGAGCCACCACCAGAGCAGATGATACCAGTTCGGCCAGCTGCCTCAGCAGCGACAGCGAGAGATTCTGAGCGAGTCATTCCGTCAAAGGCATTTGGATAATTGACTTTAGCAAAGTCAGCACCGATGCAAGCAGCAACGCCAGCAGCACCAGCGATGAGTTGTGGGTCCATTTCATCTGCAACAGCCTTGCCACGAGGATACATCCATACAACAGCAATCATGCCGAGTTCGTGTGCTTGGCGAATGAATTGAGCGGCTTCTGAAAGCATTTCGTGTTCGAATTCACTGCCGATGTAAATGGTATAACCGATACCGACGACGTTGATGCCGTTATGTGTAAGTGACATGACATCATCCATATCCCACATTGATTGAGAAATAGGGTCACGTTGATTGGTATCGACCATGTATGATTTCGAATTCAATTTGACCAAATAAGGCAGGTCAGGATGATCTCGAGCATAATGTGAGATGAGACCGAATTGTCCAGCAAGAACACCGATTGTTCCAGCATCATGGCAGCGTTGCCCGATTTCAAACAAATGCCCAGGGTCGTTTGATGTGGCGGGGATTTTATTTCCACCATCATAAAAATCTTTATTGAGGTGTTCTATCTTTTGGTCGCATGCGAAAAGATTCATTTTTCCAGTGCCAGCAGTCGCTAAATCCATGTTCTGGATGTAGGTGTCAATCAAATCGTTTGGGACATCTGCTGGGACATTGTACTTCGACATCTGCTCACCTGTGATTTGGGCGAAACGCGCTGAGGACTTCAAGACTACGGCTTCCGACTCACCTAAAATACATACTGAATGAAGCCCATTTTATCATTTTTGAAGGTAAAACCCTTCAGATTCACTGTGTTCAGTCATCTTATTTGTCGAGGAAATCCATGAGTAATGCCCCCAACCCTTGGTCGGTTCTTGTTTTAAGTTCTCGAATTATTTGCCTGGTGATAAAGACGAGACCAATTGGGGTCAAAACCCCCCATACTGGTATCCAGCCGTACCATGGTAATGCATGATATGTTAACCAAACTGGAAGGGCGAAAACAAGGGCGATTGGTAAAAAGAGTAGTGAAATTCCAAGGAAAATAACTCGAGCGATGTTTGCTTTTTGAACCAAGTTGAATTTTTCAATTGAGGAGTGTTGTTCAGCCATTGTATTGACTTGATTCAACCACCCTAAATCGATTCCATCCTCGAGTGCATCACCTTTTCCTCCAGTTGTTTGACATGCAGTGAAAAACTCATCTATTTGTTGTTCAGTACAACTGAATAATGTAAGTTTCTGTGCTAATGCCTCGACGGTTGGATGCTGATACGTCCGAACTCCCCAGACCGTTTTAATAGAGGAGAACGTAATTTCCTTACTCGATTGAGGTAGCATTCCCTTCTCCAGTTTGATTGATTCTTCATGCTCATCCAAAGTCGTAACCAGTCCTTTTATGCCACCGAGAATAAGGAGTACGGTGAGGAGTGAAGTTCCTATGAATTGAACGAGGGGACCAATAAATGGAGTATAATGCTGGGGGTCAACATCAATATTTCTTGGATTCTCGGGATTATATGCAATGTCACGAGTCGAATCTACTGGATAATCCACTTCCCACACCCGGGATTCAAAATGGGAGACCTCCTCTGATTCATTAACATCAAAGATGGTCCCATTGATTGTGTATTGGAGATGGTAGTTTGCGATATATTCTCGGCATGTCTTCCGATTTTCAGAGTCACCACACTGGTATTCATAGATCTCAATGTCTAACGATACGACAGTAGCACTGGTCGTTGGCCAAGATGAAGCCTCTCTTTCATTTTGAAAGTCGTCAAACATGATTGCAGGCCAAATGCAGCCAAGTAAGAACACAAAAGTTCCTACAGCAATTAAAACAAGAGGAGGTGGCTTTATTCTAACGCCAGGAGTAATCATGAAAGGTTTTCGATGCTCATAGTACTTGATATTGGTCCAAGTATTTTGGTCAGGCGTAATCTTCTTTGACTTGTTGACGACGAGTCAGAATGAATACTGAGAGGCTACAACGGCTCAAGTCTCTGTCTTCTTCTTCAGTTAGATCAGTGAATTGTAAACGCTCAATTTCGAAAAAGGGAGCGAAGAACTCTTCAACATCTTCATCAGAAAGTGCAAATGGAGGTCCTTGCATCTCATCTTTTGGATAATCAAAAGTAACCATCAATCCCCTTGCATCGGGTGTGGTGAGCGCAAGTAATTGTTCAACATATTCTGGACGCAAAGATGGTGGCAGTGCGACCAAGGCTGCTCGGTCATACCAAGCAGAGTAAGGCGCTTCATCGGGTTTGACATTAAAGAAATCAGCCTGATAGATATTGATCTGTTCGGCAGAGTATTTCTCACCACTGCTCGTTGTTTGCTGAATGGGCGTTTTGGACCAATCTTGGAAAAATTGAGTAACCGCTTTCTCAACGAATTCAATGCCAGTGACGGGATGGCCTTGTTGGGCCAACCAATGCATGTCGAGTGTCTTACCACATAATGGAACCAAGACATTTGTTGATGATTCAAGTCCTAATTTTGACCAATGGTCAGTCAATGTTGGGTTGGCTTCTGAACGATGAAAACCAATTTGATTCTCATCCCAACGCTGATGCCAAATAGACATTCAATCACTGGCCAGTGAAGTTTGCAACACGCTTTTCAACATATGCTGCAATTCCTTCCTTTGCATCACTGCTGTTGAACAGAGATGCTTGCAACTCTCGCTCAAGGGCCAAGTGGTATTCAAATGGAATCTCAGGACCAGTTTGGCACGAGCGCTTGATGTTCCCAACGGCCTTGACAGCCTTGTTAGGGAGTGTGAATTGGCTGCACCAGTCGAGAATATCTCTGCGGAAATCTTCAGCAGATCCTTCCCAAATGTGGTTGATGAGTTTGCAGCTATGTGCATCCTCAAAAGACATCAGTTCACCAGTTACCATCATTTCAAGGGCCATTGCTTTGCCAATAAGGCGAGTTAAACGAGCAGTTCCACCGGTTCCTGCAAGCACACCGAGGTTGATTTCGGGAAGTCCGACTTTACCGGCATTCTTTCGTGCAATTCGGATGTCAGCAGCCATTGCGATTTCAAGACCGCCACCGACAGCGTGACCGTTGATAGCGCAAACGACGAGTTTGGAAGTTTGTTCAAGTCGAGAAAGAGTTTCGTTAGCGTGAAGGCAGAAATTGTATTTGAAGCCAGGAGTGACGCTGTTCAACATTTGAATGGATGCACCAGCAGAGAAGAAGGATGCTCCGTTTCCAGTTAAGACGATGCATGTAACGCCATCATCAAAGCGAGCCTTGACTACAGCGGTGTCAATATCACACATCATAGCGTGAGTATAGGTGTTTGGAGAACGGTCGTTTGTGCCTTCTATAGGAGCACCATCAGAGCCCGAGGTGAGTTCAATCACAGCGATACCGTTGGTTGTTACACCGTAGTTGACGAGGCGGTTAGGCATAGGTTCAAGTTTGAGTCCGTAGAGGTCGCTCATACACCTGCCCACAGGGATTCGCATTAAGAACAAATCGCCTCTACTTACTGCGGCTTGTTATCTGTTTCCGCATCTTTTGCAAAGGAAACCTTGGCTCCATTTCTTCGGACTTCGTTCCATTGTTCACCGATGGCAACTGCTTCAGGTGATTGTTCCCAGACATCTCGCTTGAGTGCTTTACGGAACGGCATACGACGAACTCCACGACCCATGGACTTTGGATCTTTAACAAGCATGAAAGGGCTAACAAATCGATATAGAATCGACTTGAAAAGTGAGGGCCGGAATAATTTTCCGATCCAACGAAGTCCATCACCATTCTTTTTCTGGTCTTTCATCCAAGCAGTACACATTCGCTTGAACATTCGGTCACCGACCCGGTTCATGAGCCAACGATTGGCGACACTGGTACGAACATACGGCATCAAATGCTTCCGTACATCATCCTCATAGTTTCCTTTCCCAAGAATGTCGTTTGCGGCAAGAACTCCTGACCAGACAGCCATACGCATTCCAAAACCCCACATGAAGTCTTGAAGTCCACCGGATTCTCCGACGTAATATCTGCCGTCTTGTTTGTAATTTCGGTTGATGGTGAAATCTCCTTTACCACCAACGCGCTTGATTGGTTTCCGATTCAAATTGGGATAATGTGCTTCATACCAAGCAATAGTTTCATTGAGAAACCGTTCACTTTTCTTTTGCTTTCGCCAAAGGCATGTACAAATCAAGCCAATCCCATCGATGATAATGAGATAGGAATAGGAGCCTGGTGCCAACTTATCGTTCAGTTGAAAACCAATATGATTGGGATGATCGGTATGGAATATCTCTCCATAGGCGACTGCCGAGGTGCCTTTCGGACCACAAGCGATGATGGTGCAATCCTCTTCTTTCACTCGTGACTTATAGTGGATTTGAGCGCCTGCTGCCAATGCCTGTCGCTTGAATCCTTGGTCGATGGTGTGGTCAGAAGTTCCTCTCTCAACAATTCGATAGGCGACGCTTGGAGTTGTTGCTTGTGTGACAACATTATCAGGATGTATCAAATCAACAATATCAAATTCAGTTGCCTTAAATTCAGATAAATCAAAGCCCCATTCTTTCAATTGGTCGAAAAAATCGACCCCCATACTCCAGTTTTCCAAGGCTTGAAAATCACCATCAAATCGAGCACCCGAGTCCTCACGAATATCATGGACATGGACTTCTTTACCCGCCTTTGCCAACACCGTAGCAGCAGCAAGACCCGAAAGTCCAGCGCCCATGATGTGGATGGCAGAATCCTCGCCCATGTCAATCCCCATACAGACGCGAGGTTTGAATGATGCGTTGCCTTCGTGTGACCATGACGGGGCATATTCTCATTGAAGAAGCAGTTGAAACGCTCGATGATGTCGCTCTGAAAGCCAAGTTGCCGACAGAAGGATGCGGCGCAATCGTCTCTTTTTTGGGAATCACCCGTGGTAAAGAAGGTGACGCCGACGTACTTCGTCTCGAATTCGATGCATGGCAGGAACAACTTACGGCCGTTTTGCATGGATTAGCCGAACAAGCCATCGTAAAATTTGGTGTTCTAGCAATCGCCATGGCTCATCGTGTAGGCAGCGTTGAACCACAAGAGCCAATTGTAGCCATTCATGTTGGTAGCCCTCATCGTAAAGAAGCATTCCAAGCCTGTGAATGGCTCATCGACGAACTCAAGAAGCAGGCGCCCCTGTGGAAAAAGGAAGTCACCAGCAAAGGTGAGTCTTGGAAAGCCGGACTCGGCTGAAGGAGAGAATGATATGGACAAAGAAATCGAAGGCATCGTAGAAATAGGTTCCAAGCCAATCGTCGAACGCCGCGCAACAGCGACAGGTCTGCTCAACCTCAGTCAAAATTCTGCTGAAGCCATTCAAAACAAATCTGTCAAGAAAGGAGATGTGCTCGAGGCTTCAACTATTGCAGCGATTCAAGCGGTCAAAGACACGCCACGAATCGTTCCACATTGTCACCCGATTCCTCTTGAAGGATGTACGGTGAATTGGTCTTGGGAGGGTCATTCACTTCGATGCACAGTTAAAGTTTCAGCACATTACAAAACCGGAATAGAAATGGAGGCACTCACCGGTGTATGTGCCGGTTTATTATGCGCACTTGACATGGTTAAATCCATTGAAAAAGATGACCAAGGTCAGTACCCTGGAACTTCGATTTCCGATATTGTTGTCGTTGAGAAGTTCAAAGGTCAATAACACTCACTTCTGTGCGAGAACCTGTTTGACGCACTCAAGAATGCGGTCATTTTCTCCACTTGACCGGATTGCAAATCGGACCGAATTGTTTCCAAGCGAGACTCCCATATTTTGAGCATCACGAATGAAGACCCCTTTTTCTTTACAGGCTTCAATAAAACTGGAAGAAGTATGATGCGTATCCTCAGGCAGAAATGTCAATATGAAATTTGCAACTCCAGGTAAGACACTGAACTTTTGTTGTTGTAATTCCCGGCTCAATCTCATCCGTTGCTCATGAATGATCGTATATTGTTGATTATAGTAGGTTGGGTTTTTCAAAGCCGCCACTGCAGCTAATTGGCCGGGTAAACTTACAGCCCAAGGTGGAATAAATCGTCGTAATTCAGCGACTTTTTGACTGACGGCATAGGCGACTCGTAAACCTGACAAGGCGTAGCACTTACTCATACTCTTACAGACGATTAAACTTGGAGTTGTAGCAACCAGAGGCTCTAATGAGTTGCCGTCAGGAATGTAATCGATGTAGGTTTCATCAACCCATATCATTTTGCAACGTGTTGATGATTCGCTTTCATCTTGAATTCGATGGACAATTTCACTCATCTCTTCACAGTAGACGCCCGTAGGGCTGTTTGGATTGACAAAGATTACCGCATCATGCTGACGAGATTGATGGACCAATTCATCGACATCAATTTTGAACCCGTTTTCACGGTGAAGAACAAAATTCGTCATTTCACAACCAATCACATTCGTGAGGATATGGCTGTATTCACCATACATTGGAGAAAGCACGAGTACTCGTGATTCCGTATTCAATAGCTGAGGGAGAAATGAGAACATCAGCGACGAGGAGCCCGAAGAGACTGCTACATGGTTGACATGAACCCCGCGAGTTTGCGCAATTGTTTCAATCAATTCTTCACATTGTGTCGGAGGAGATTCTTGGCAACATCGCTCCAGTTGTTCACGGAGCACATTCAATGCTTCTGGACAAGGTGGAAATGGACTGTCGAGAACATCGGCGACAACAAGCGAATCACGAACCTCAAAATCAAACTTCGAAGCATCCCATGACTTTCCTCCATGATAGCATGAATCATCATCATCTTCAGTTTTAATCGTTTCAATTTGAGCGATTCGAGTTGCATGATCAGTGAGGGCTTTTTGAGGACTGAGATACATTGGATAGTAGTATGTTTCACCGGATTGAACGCCGTGTTCTTCGAAAACTGTTACGCCCATTTTTTTATACAATTCAACCACACCTGAATGCCCCATAGCGATGATATCCGTTCCTTCGTTTTGAAGAACAAATTGAAGTGCATAAATCATGAGTTGAGAAGAAATTTGCTGACCTCTAAACTCTGGTGATACAGTTAAAGCACGAACTTCATAGGTTGACGAACGTCGTTCACCGCACTGTGAATATACCGTTTGGTCAAGAGTTTCTTGCGAAAAATAAGTTGTGACTCGAAAGGGCTTGTCGGTGGGTGGATTCAAACTGATGTATCCTGCAAGTTTGGTCCCAATCATACATGCGATAAAATGACGGCCTGGGTCTTCGAGTTGCTGGTCAGTATTGACCTCATATTGCTGTAATTCCGTAGCATACACATCATGTCTGAGAGATGAAATCTGCCCCCAAATGTCTTCAACCTCAGTATCTTTCGGGAGAGGGTAATTGAACAAAACAAATTCTGTCATACACCGTTGAATATTCATTCAGCCTTCAATGATTCGCCGGTATTCGATAGGATATTGTATCGCAAAGTCATTATTCTCTTGCTTGGTGGACTGACCATGCGTGCAAAGGCCACTCTCCTTGCTCTCCTTGTCCTAACCGTGTCACTGGCCGGTTGTTTTGGTGGTGAAGAAGTAGCCCAAGAGTCTGAAATAGAGCCTGAAATGGCCCCCCGCATCTTTGTAACGAATGGCAGCGGAATGGCAGTCGATGAAACGCCAATCGACATGGACTTCGTGTTCAGTGATGTTGGAGAAACCGGTAAGGAACCAAGTATAGGTATTACCTCAAGCGGATGTATGTTTTTCATCGCTATGGAAAAACCAATGCGCTCATGTGATAACGGAGCGACTTGGGAGAATACTCGTGATATTACTCAAGCCCCATTCACCAGCGACCCTTATGGATGGGTAGACCCTGTAACTGATAGAATCTTCAATATCCATATGATGGGGCTTGCCACAACATGGATTGGCTGGTCAGACGATGATGGTGAGTCTTGGCTGGGTAATCCATATGATAGCGGACCAATACCGCTTAATGACCACATAAAATTGGCTTCTGGCCCATGGACTGATGCGGGATATGGTGGTCTTGGCCAACTTAGTCCACTATACTCAGAAGCAGTCTATTTTTGTTACAATAAATTAGCAGGTATCTTTTGCTATACAAGTTATGATGGAGGAGCAACCTTTCCAACAGGTGGTCAAATCTATGGCCTAGCAACTAGCGATGGCGGCTTGCATGGGGCAATTACGACCGCTCCTGATGGTACTGTGTATGTGACTCCAAGAGTTGAGATACCAGCAGTAATTATCTCCAAGGATAACGGATTGAATTGGGATACTCGAGAGATGGGTCTAGATGTTACAACTCCAAACCCTCGTAAAAACTCCGAAGTTGCAACCGATAGCGAATCCAATGCATATCATGTATGGACAGGTGCCGACCAAGGCATCTATATGTCTAGAAGCATCGATTCAGGGGATTCTTGGGATTCGGAGAGTATTCGGATTAGTCCTGTTGAAGTGATTTCCACTACATTTCCTCAAACCGATGCAGGAGATCCAGGGAGAATCGCAATAACCTATCTTGGAAGTGAGAATGGTTCACTGATTGGAACAACAGATCTTGATGGTAATAATTGGACTGGTAATGGTCACTATGCACCAAATGGAGTACACTACCACCTCTATGTCACCTACAGTCTAAACGCACTCGATGAGAACCCTGTGTTCCATACCCGGAGAATTTCTGACGACCCTGTGCAAGTTGGCGCTATGTGTTTGAACAGTGGAGACTGTCGTGATGACCAAGGAGGGTCGAATCGAAATTTATTAGATTTTAACGACCTTCACATTGACACACAGGGACGTGTTTACATTGCATTTGCAGATGGCTGTATTGATGCTTGTGCATCAAGCAGTGATCCCCAACCTGCAGATTCCAGAACCGGTCGAGGTTCTGTCTACTTCATGGGTAACGGGCCAAGTCTCTATGTTGAAAAAGGGGAATTAACATCTCCAGTGTCTCCACCTGTTGAATCATTGAATGCATCGACGCTCCCTCAAATCTGTGAGGCTGAAAAATGCCGAACCGATGACCAAGAAGTCGTCACAAATGAATCGTAATACAGTTTTTCTCAAGTTAATGACTAAGAACTCGCCTACCAAGGCGAGTTCATGTTCAACCAATTGAATGTAAAGAAACCAGCCCAGTGGCATCTCGCATTATCGCATAAAGAATCCAACCTCAATGAACGTGTAATCACGATTGTTTTCTTTGCAGGACTCACCGCTTTGTGCGCACAAGTGGCTTTTACCATGCCATGGTCTCCTGTGCCTTACACTTTGCAAACATTTGCCGTTTTAGCAACGGGGGTTTATCTGCGTCGTAACGATGCTTTTGCATCAGGATGTTTGTATTTGATTGCAGGTGCTCTTGGTGCACCCATTTTTGCAGAAGGTGGAGATATGCTCTTTTCGGGTAGCACGCTTATCGCTTCAGGCGGATATCTTCTGGCATTCCCATTTGCTTCAGCCATTGTTGCAGAAGGGCTTGACCGGTCACGAAAGAGCGGAGAGTCTGACTTGAAGGCTCAAATCTTCTGCTGGACGCTGGCAATGGTACCTGTCTATGTCTTCGGAACAGCTTGGCTTGCCCATTCATACAGTGTTGACTTTGCCCAGGCATACGAATGGGGAGTCGAACCATTTTTAGCTTGGGATATTGCCAAGATTGTGGTCATGGCATTGGTAACTACGAAACTATGGTCATATTCTCCTTTTGATGAAGAACTCGACGAAGATGTATCCGACGAACCTCCAGCGAATAATATCGTTTGAATTCAAACCGTTCCATTCATGGATGGGGCGCGCCCGTCTCAACACATGGGCAGCGTAGGCGACCTTTACCACCACTTCTTGGAAGCGGTTGACCAAGCGGCTATTTCCAGTGCTGCTTGGCGCGGCTTAGGTGAAAAGGATAAGGCCGACGAGGCTGCTGTTGAAGCCATGCGTAGAACCTTTGACAATGTGCCTTTTGATGGTCGTGTTGCCATTGGTGAAGGTGAGCGTGATGAAGCACCAATGCTCTACATCGGTGAAGAGATTGGTAGTATGGTCGGCGTTGCCGGCGCCGCTCAAATCGATATTGCAGTTGACCCATTGGAATGCACGAATAATTGTGCATCAAACTCCCCAAATTCAATTGCAGTTCTTGCTGCAGCACCCCGTGGTACTCTTCTTCATGCTCCTGATTGTTATATGGACAAAATCGCTGGTGGACCCGAACTTGTTGGTCAAATCAGCCTCGATGGTGGCGTTGCATACAACCTCGAACAAACTGCAGCGGCACTTGACAAGTCTGTATCGGATGTCCGTGTGGTTGCCCTTGACCGAGAACGCCATTCTCAACTGTTCAAAGAGATCCGAGCCAGTGGCGCCCAACTCGAATTGATGGGTGACGGTGATGTTTCTGGAGCAATTTGGGCTGCTCGTCCTGATGGTCCATTTGACCTCTTGATGGGCATTGGTGCTGCACCTGAAGGCGTCATCTCTGCAACAGCGATTCGTGGTCTTGGCGGAGTTTTTGAAGGACGTCTTATTTTCCGTTCTCCTGAAGAAGAAGCCCGAGCCGAGAACATGGTCGGTGATGATTTAACTCGTCTATGGCAAGCTCATGATTTGTGTAAGAGTGAGAACGCCATCTTTGCGGCATCAGGAGTCTGTGAAGGATATCTTCCCGCAGCCATTCTTGGTGACACGCATACCACAACCTTTGGTGAAGTCATCGATGTCGAAAGCGGAACTGTCCGTAAAATCGAAACAACTCGAAGTTTGTAAATTCAGAAAAGCATAACCTCACTATGTACCTACTTTGGCATGTGATTGTATTGAACTTCTCATAACGTGATGATTCAGCATTGGGTTATGACGGAACATCAAGTGAATTAACCAGAAGTAAGCTCTATGTCCTAAGTTTTCCCTTCCGTTACGGGGAAAAACCTCAACAAAGAAACGTTGACTATTCCCGATGATTATAACGATGAGAATTTTCTGGTAATCGTTGCGTTCCAACAGTGGCAACAGAGACTTGTCGAGAATACAATTGCAATTTTCAAAGCAAGTAATCTTGACCACACCCATTCACTCATCTGAAACGATATGTCAAAGTTTAAGCACTTTGATATCTACCATTATTCATGCAACCTGGAACCGGTCCTGACGTCAGGCCAGAGACTGAATCTCTTCAGAATGAGCAGAATCCACCTCTGGTGGTGACTCAATATGCACAGCCAGTAATCCTTCAACCACAAATTGTCTATGTGTTGAAATATCGCCCTGAATCCGGAAATATGCGGCATTGGTCATATCTTGCCTTTTTCATGGGGATCGTAATCTATTTTGGTGTCCTGATGTTTGGGAACGTAAACGGTTCGAACATAGTATTCTTACTCGGAGAATCAATATGTTGTCTTTCCTTCGGTTTGGGTTTCTTCTTAGATGCAGCGTTCTATAAAGGAAAATCCGAATGGGAATCATCAACTGGACAATCCAATGCCGGGTCAACTACGGGGGTAATCTTCGACATTCTCTTTGGAATCATAGCGATTGTGATAGCAATCTTGATACTCATTGGGATAATGAGCTTCTCTCTATGACTGATTTAATCGCTCTCGAATAGTATTTGTATTGTTGACATTGCAAGTTCATTTCTGCTTTACTAGATCAACTACACGTTGGTGACCTTCAAGTGAGGCGGTGCATCCACATCTGTATGGCCGTCCAACAAATCCGACTTGAAGTTCGGCTGCCAGAAGGTCACTGGGCAGGAGATGTAACTCGAAGTCATCCCTCAGCAGTTCTTCGTATTGAAGAGCATATGCCGTTACAAAAAGGCCGTGGAACTGCTCGAGCTTCATGCAGTGAAGATATTATGGCTACAGTAGAGGCCCATTCTGGAATTGAAGAACTTCGAGTCTTTGGTAAACAGAGTTTTGCAGTCGACATTCTTGCTGGCGGTGGTGGTTTCCTCAAACCTTTGGTAAAAGTCGGGGTAATTCCGCACACCCCGTTTGAAGTTCGCGACGGTTGGGTTGAATGGACAATTTCGTGCTCAAGAGAAAAAGTGCGTGATCTGTTATCAGGATTTGATGATGAGGGGATACCTCATCAATTGGTTTCAACTCGCGGTGTGACAAATCGATTATTGACGCCTCGTCAACGCTTTGTCTTTGATACTGCAATGCAAGAGGGCTTCTATGATGTTCCTCGCAGAATTACATTAACCGAACTTGCGGTGGTTCTTGATGTTGCAAAATCGACACTTTCTGCGCAATTACAACGTATTGAATCTACTGTTCATCATGCTTTTGCTGATGATATACGGAAACGCAGCCCCTAGCATCTGGCACGAACATGTTCGCAAAGGCAATAAGGTAGAGCGGGCCCTCGGAGTGGCATGGACAACCTACCGAATACCTGGGAAGACTGGATTTCCAACTTTGCTGAATGGCAAGACCGTGTTGGTTTCAACCGTGACTGGATGGGCGATTTCGACCTCTCGATTCAATTTGATTGGGACCGTGCAGGTGATGTCATCGAATTCGGAGATTACAAAGGACACCCAAAATGGGAACGTTCTCTTCAAGTTCCACACCAAAGTATGCGTGATGCGTTGGTCAGTATGATCACCGTTCAAGGTGACACTGAATTTGCATCTGTTGAGCAACAACGCCACCTCTTGGCATCTGCTCCAACCGATTACGACCGCTATGCAGCAGCTCGAATCATGGCTGAAGAACAACGCCACGGCTGGCAAATGGCCTATCTCTTGATGACCTACTTTGGACAGCAGGGACGTCGTGAGGCTCAAAAACTCCTCGAGCGCAATGCCCAAGATGGCGACCGATTACTTGGTGCATTCAATCGACCAATGCCACATTGGCTTGATTTCTTCTGCTACACCATGTTTGTCGACCGAGATGGAAAGTTCCAACTCGGTATGCTCTCAACTTCGGCTTTCAAGCCCCTTGCCGCTTCAATGGGACCTATGCTCAAAGAAGAGTCGTTCCATTTGGGAACGGGTTCGAATGGACTACGTCGCGTCATTAATGCTGGTATTATTCCATTGGATATGCTTCAGCGATATTTCAACAAGTGGGTTTCAACCGCTCACGATTTGTTTGGCGTAGATGCCTCTTCTTCGGCCCATTGGTCGTATGTTTGGGGCGTTAAAGGACGCTGGGATGAACGCAAGAAACTCGAAGCAGGTCTTGAAGTTGACAAGGAAGTTCTCAATGAAGAAGCACGTGGACATTACCACACTGAAATCGTTGGTGAAGTTGAAAAATTGAACGGATATTTACCTGAAGGCAGTCCAAAGTTGACTGTTCCTCATGAGAACTTCTATCGCGAAATCGGTCCATTCAGAAAGCAACGATATACAACTCAAGGTGAACCATTCATCGGTAGTGATGATGAATGGGATGCATATTTGCATGTTACACTTCCAACTGCACAGGATGAAGAAGACCTCATAGAACTTTTCAAGCAAGAATGGGTTGCCAGTAAACCACTGTCTGCTCGTCAAATTGCCTCTGGTATCGGTGCAAAGGTTTGAGCCTTCATCACAGCTGGAGGGTTTGAATGATTCCAGTTTCTCTGTTTGGAATTGATGTGGAACTGTGTGAAGCGTTTTACACAGCCCTTCCAGGTTTAGTTGCCGATAGTGTCGATGATGACTTCTATGCAAATGCATTGTTTTCAATTGAGAGCAAAGCATCACTTAGCCACATTCGTGTTGCTGACCAATGGGCGGGTAACGATCCTATTGTATGGCCTGAAGATATTAGCAATGAAGTGGAAATGACGCTGCGGACAGTGAATTATCCAGATGTGTCCTTGCTTGAACACTTGTTAACCCTTGAGAATGTCGATGCGACCCGAGTTTCCACTTGGATGCATTTTTCCACCAATTTATTTCCTTTGTACAGTGAAAAAGCATGCGCAACATTGACCCGAATGGGGGTTCCTACGCCTTACAATCCGAATGATATAGCAAGTTACGGACTTTACGTTTCTCGCCTTGAAGGGCTGAAACTGTATGCTCCTGCCGCAGGTTTACCCGAAATTGGTTTACCTCGTTCACGTATGCTCCAACTTGGATTGGAGCGATTTGAATGAAGCATCTTTGGATTCATCTCAAGTTGGTCATCGTCGTTATAATTTGGGGTATTAGTTGGCCTGCAGGACGAGTTCTTGCTCAAGAGATTCCACCGTTTGCAGCCTCTTGGATTCGTTATGTGATGGCTGTAACCTTTTTTCTTGTTTACTTGAGAACCTCTGATAAGTGGATGATACCTACACGGGATGAATGGAAACGAGTTGCTTGGATTGGCTTTTTCTCGACATGTCTGTATCAAGCATTTTTCATGGTTGGCATGAAATACACCGCTGCAGGTGATGCTTCACTCATGATTACGTTTAATCCCTTTTTCACAGCATTACTCGCAATTGTATTTCTCAAGGAAGCCTTGCATTGGAGGCTTGGTGCTGGTATTGCTCTGGGGCTCACTGGTGTTGGAGTGATATTTTTCTATTCTCCAAACGTCGACATTCCCTTTTTCGATAGAGCTCTTGGCGATGTACTGATTGCAGGTGCTGCATTTGCTTGGGCGTGTAACTCCATACTGATGAAGAAAGCCATGACTGAGCCAGCAGCAGATTCAGAGCGCTGTCTTTCACCTCTGCAATTGACTGTGTGGTCTTCGGTTGCAGGGCTTCTCATGCTCACTCCAGTGATGGTAGCGGAGACATTTGCCGTCGGAATTCCACAACCGTCATTCAACGGTTGGCTTGGCATGGTTTTCTTAGCAATTTTTTCGACTGTGATTGCCTATGTTTGGTTCGCAGATGGAATCTTGACCATTGGTGCCGGAAAAAGCGCTTTGTATGTTTATTTGGTTCCGGTTTTTGGAATCTACAGTGGCTACCTCCTACTCGATGAGAAACTAGGAGCATCACTTATTGTGGCGTTTTTACTGATTGTTGGAGGCGTTGTACTTGCTCAAACGAAGCAACCGATAGCCAAGGAACCATGATGAAGTTGAACTCTTTGGCCTTACCATGGAGATTCGTTGCGTCGCCGTAATAGGTGCAGGTACAATGGGTGCAGGTATCGCACAAATCTGTGCTCAAAGCGGTTGGAAAACAAATTTGTTTGATGCATTCCCTGAAGGTCTTGAACGTGGAATGCAACGTATCGATGCCTTCTGGGACAAAGGTATTGCTCGGGGTAAAACCACTGCTGAACAAAAGGTCCAATGGGATGCAAACTTACACGCTGTTGCAGATATGGCAGATGCAGTGGGCCAAGCTGATTTGATCATTGAAGCCGTTCCTGAGATTCCAGAACTTAAACATTCAATTTTTGCTGAACTTGACCGTTTGGCTCCGGCGCATGCAATTCTTGGAACCAACACTTCCTCTCTTTCAATCGCAG
>Ga0308016_10000528_pt1 | contig 19531 bp, 13 predicted proteins | sample Neamet233_FD_203129 | JGI IMG/M metagenome (GOLD analysis project Ga0308016, IMG submission 203129) | Marine microbial communities from water near the shore, Antarctic Ocean - #233 | ecosystem: Environmental > Aquatic > Marine > Unclassified | place: Southern Ocean | collected 2014-07-28
ATCATAGCAGCCATAATTATATCTTTTCCCGTTTTAAGTCCGCCATCAGTTCTTAGAGTTACTTTGTGTCTTAAATTGTTCAGCGTTAAAATTTGATTAACTTCTGTTAACCCCATTTCCCAAGGAATGCCGGCATATTTTATACTTGTTTGAGGACTCGCACCAGTACCTCCTGAATGACCAGAAATTAAAATTACATCTGCTTTAGCTTTAGCTACACCTGCTGCTATTGTTCCTATTCCAGTAGAAGCAACTAATTTTACTCCAATTCGGGCTCCCGGATTTATTTGTTTTAAGTCATAAATTAGCTGGGCTAGGTCTTCAATTGAATAAATATCATGGTGAGGTGGTGGAGAAATCAAAGTGACTCCAGGTGTAGAGTGTCTTAACTTAGCTATTTCATTGGTAACTTTAAATCCAGGAAGCTGCCCTCCTTCTCCAGGCTTCGCACCTTGTGCCATTTTTATTTCAATCTCATTGCAATTATTAATATAATTAATTGTTACTCCAAATCGTGCTGAAGCTATTTGCTTTATTCTTGAATTAGCTGAATCCCCATTTGGTAGCTTCACAAAACGTTTTGCGTCTTCTCCTCCTTCTCCGCTACAAGAAGCTCCTTTTATTCTGTTCATTCCAATAGCTAAAGTCTCGTGGGCTTCTGCTGATAGTGCACCATGAGACATGCTTCCGCTTCCAAATCTTTTTAAGATTTCAGATAATGGTTCCACTTCATTAATATTTATAGGGTCTTTTTTTCCTTTAAACTCCAATAAATCTCTCAAACTAATAGGTGGTAAATCATGAATACCTTTGGAATATTTTTTATAATTATCGTAAGAATTTGTTCCAACAGCATGTTGTAGTACATGAATTAAACCTCCTTGAAACTGATGTTGCTCACCAGCTTTTCTATATCTGTAGATACCTCCAATTGGTAAAGTGACAATATTATTTGAAATAAAATTTTTGTGATGCTCTTTAATTTTTTTTTCAATTCCACCTATGCCAATACCCGATATTCTTGAACTCATGCCAGGAAAATAATCTGATACTATAGCTCTACTCAAACCAACGGCTTCAAAATTACACCCTCCTCTGTAGGAACTAATCACAGAGATACCCATCTTGGACATAATTTTTAACAAACCATCGTCTATAGATTTTTTAAATTTAGCAACACAACTCTCAAAATTAGAGTTACTAAATAATTTCTTTTCGAATCTTTGATAAATACTATCAATTGCTAAATAAGGATTGATAGTAGTAGCACCAATGCCGATCAATACCACAAAAGAATGTGTGTCTAGGACGTCTGAGCTTTCAACATTTATTGAACAATATCCTCTTAGTCCTAATTTTACTAAATGTGAGTGGACAGCACCAACTGCTAAAACTGAAGGTATACTCGCATGCGATGAACTAATTTTTTTATCTGATAAAATTAAATTGTTACTTCCTTCACGTACCGCAATTTCTGCTTCTTCTCTTATTTTTTCTATTTTTTCTTTTAGCGATAAATTAATATCAAAGGTACAATCTAGTATTTTAATATTTTTTTTGAATAAAGTTTTAAATTTTTTAAATTGAGAGTTAGTTAAAATTGGACTTTCTAGAACATAGATATTTTCTTCAGTTAAATTGTCAAAATCTAAGATATTGCCTAAATTTCCAAATCTAGTCTTGAGACTCATGACTTTATTTTCCCTTAAAGAGTCGATCGGAGGATTAGTTACTTGGCTAAAATTTTGTCTAAAATAATGAGAAATAGGTCTATAATAATTAGATAAGACAGCAGCAGGTGTATCATCTCCCATTGAACCTATGGCTTCCTTGCCGTCTTCTGCCATTGGGTGAAGAATAAGTTCTAAATCTTCTATACTAAGACCGGATAAATATTGTCTTTTTTTTAATTCTTCAGATGTAAATTCTGGCTTTTCTTTTTCGGTAAAAATTTTTTTATCTAGATCTATGATTTGTTTACTGTATTTTTTGTAATCATTAGCAATATAGTCTTTGATTTCTTTATCGTGATATAGTTTTCCCAATTTTAAATCTATTGCAATAATTTGCCCTGGTCCTAATTTACCTTTTGAAATAATTTTTTCTTCTGGTAATTTTATCATTCCAGATTCAGAACCAGCATAGAATAGATTGTCTGAAGTGATGGCGTATCTTAAAGGTCGTAAACCATTTCTGTCTGTCGCTGCTAAGACCCATTTTGCGTCTGTTGCACAAATTGCTGCGGGACCATCCCAGGGCTCTATAGAACTATTTAAAAAATTAAATAAATCTTGATGGTTCTTTGGTACTGTTTTGCTTCTCTTAGACCAAGCATCTGGTATCATCATGAGTTTGATTAGCGGAGCTAATTTACCTGAGTGTGTTAATAACTCAAAAACATTATCTAGAGCTCCTGAGTCTGATCCACCTGCCGTAATAACTGGTTTTAAATCTTCAACATTTTTAAATAGTGAGCTTGACATGTCTTGTTCGTGAATCTTCATCCAGTTTATATTTCCTTTAACGGTATTAATCTCTCCATTATGAGCCAAAGTTCTAAATGGTTGCGCAAGATCCCAACTTGGAAATGTATTTGTGGAATATCTTTGGTGAAAAATAGCAAATCTAGATGTAAATTTTGGATCTTTTAGATCTGGATAAAAATCAGCAAGTGATTCCGCTAAAAACATACCTTTGTAGACAATAGATCTAGAGCTAAACGAACAAATATAAAATTCTTTTAATTGACTCTCTCTTGCTATTTTTTCTATTTTTTTTCGGGTAACAAATAATTCCCTTTCTAATTTATTGGTTTCTGATTCTTCATTTTTTTTAAATAATACTTGTGTGATTTCTGGTCTATTTTGATCCGCAGTTTTTCCTAAAACTTTTGGATTAACTGGAACTTGTCTCCATCCATAAATTGAAAAGTTTTCTTGTAGGAGAACCGACTCTATAATTTCTCTACATTTTTCTTGTTCTGCATAATTAGTTTTTGGTAGAAAAACCATTCCTACACATATTCTTTTACTTGCATCGTGTTTGTGACCAGTTGCTAATATTTTTTCCTTGAAAAAGTCTGGTGAAATCTCAAGTTGCATACCAGCTCCATCTCCTGATTTTCCATCGGCGTCTACTGCTCCTCTGTGCCAAACAGCTTTTAAAGCTTCAATTCCATACTCAACTATTTTTCTTGATTTTTTTCCATCTGTTGTTGCTATCAAGCCAACTCCACAGGCATCATGCTCAGTGCTAGGATCATAAGCTAAATTATCCTGTAGTAACTTTTTATTTTTTAAGTATTTTGAGTATTCACTCATAACTATGCGGCTTTTACCTTGTCTTTTTGAATGCTTTTTTCTTCTAAATATTTTTGAATTTGTAAAGCGGCATCTCTTCCATCTTTAATTGCCCAAACTACTAATGATGCACCTCTAACTATGTCTCCTGCTGCAAAGACTCCGTTGATATTAGTTTTCATGGTATCTAAGTCAATTTTTATCGTGCCCCATCTAGAAACTGATAGTTCTTTTGTTGAAAATAGTTCTGGGAGATTCTCAGGATCAAAACCTAAAGATTTAATTACAATATCAGCTTTAATATTAAACTCAGAGTTTTCCTGAATTTCAGGTTTTCTTCTACCTGATGAATCTGCTAATCCAAGTATCATTTTATTAACTTGAACTTCCTCAACATGTTTATCTCCAATAAATTTTTTTGGTCCAGATAGCCAAATAAACTCGACTCCTTCTTCTATTGCGTTAGCAACTTCTCTAGCAGATCCAGGCATGTTTTCCCTGTCTCTTCTATAAAGACATTTAACTGATTTTGCTTTTTGACGTGTCGCTGTTCTCACACAATCCATAGCTGTATCACCACCACCAATAACAACCACATCTTTATTTTGAGCATTCAATGTACCATTATCAAAAAGTTCAACTTTATCTCCTAGCCCTTTTCTATTTGATGCTGTTAAAAAATCCATAGCAGGGAAAATATTTTTTAAACTATTGCCAGGAATTTCTATTTCTCTAGGTTTGTAAACACCTGTTGCAATTAATATAGCATCGTGATTTTTTTTTAGCTCTTCTAAGCTTTTGTCTTTACCAACTTCAAAATTTTGAACAAATTTAATTCCTCCTTGTTTTAAAAGTTTGGTTCTTCTTTCAACCACAAACTTTTCTAATTTAAAGTTTGGTATTCCATATATCAGTAAGCCTCCTGCCCTGTCGTACCTATCATAAACTGTAACCTGATATCCTTTTTTTCTTAATTCATCTGCACAAGCTAGCCCGGCGGGGCCAGCACCTATAATTCCTATCGATTGATTTATCTCTTTCTTAACCTCTATTGGCTTTACCCAATTTTTTTCCCATGCTGTGTCTGTAATATATTTTTCAATAGATCCTATTGTTACTGTGCCATGGCCAGATTGTTCAATTACACAATTACCCTCGCAAAGTCTATCTTGAGGACATATTCTACCGCATACTTCTGGCATATTGTTCGTGCTTTGAGAAAGTTCATAAGCTTCTTGAAGTCTCCCTTCCGCTGTTAATTTTAACCAATCGGGAATATTGTTGTGGAGTGGGCAGTGAACCTGACAGAATGGTACTCCACACTGTGAACATCTGCTTGATTGTTCTTGTGCTTTTTCGCTAATGTATTCTTTATAAATTTCGTGAAAATCTTTTTTTCTTTCCTTGTCACTTCTTTTAACTGGAGTGGCTTGATTAAGATTTATAAATTGTAGCATTTTTTTTGTCATAGACATTTTTAATTTACTTGATAGTTCAGAACATAAAAGTTTATATAGGTCACTATTATTGCCATAAATACTATTAAAATCATGATTTATCTATGTTTTTTTTGCATATTAAATATGCATATCAAAAAAAGTTGAAAAGATTTATATAATTCACTAAATGCTAGATATAATTTTTTTATCTATAATTCAGGGAGTAACAGAATTTATTCCAGTTAGTTCGTCAGCACATCTAGTGTTGTTCGCAAAATATTTTAATTTAAACAATGGAAGTCTAAGTCTTGATATGAGTCTACACCTAGGCTCTTTACTTGCGATACTTTTTTATTTTAAAAAAGATCTTTTAAATTTTGTTAATAACAAAGAATTATTTTTAAAAATAATTCTTAGTTCAGTTCCCGTTATAATTATTGGATTTTTATTAATATATTTTAACCTGATAGACTATTTAAGGAGTTACAAAGTAATAGGTTGGGCCACGATATTTTTTGGAATATTGTTATATTTTAGCGATAAATTTAAGATTAATAGAACAATCATTAAAGATTTTAAATATGGCTATGCTTTTTATATAGGTTTATTTCAAGCCTTATCTTTAATACCTGGTGTAAGCAGATCAGGAATAACTATTACTGCTGCTAGATTTTTAAATTTTAATAGAGTTGATTCAGCAAAAATTTCGTTCCTAATTTCAATACCAACATTGTTTGCTGTTAGCTTGTATAATTTACAAGATTTAATAATAAAAAAAAATTTAGAGTTATCTTTGTTAAATTTTTTAGGAGTTTTTTTGGCTTTTATTTTTTCTTACTTAACTATAAAAATATTTATACAATACGTAAAAAAATTTAGTTTATTACCTTTTGTAATTTATAGAATTATTCTAGGTTTTGTAATTATTATCTATGCTTACTAAAAAAAATTATTTTACAAGTAGAAATCTGCTTAACTTATTGATAGCTTTTATTCCTCTATCGATTGCAATTGGTAATATAGCAATCAATGCAAATGTTGTATTAATTTGTTGTGTTGGATTACTGACTTATAAGCTTAGAATATTTAAACTAGATCAGAAAATAATTCAATATCTGATCTATAGTTTCTTTTTATACTTAATACTAATTACTTTAATAAATAATTTACCCAATATAAAAGCTATCCGTTACTATGAGTATACAGACATATTGTCATTCTTTTTTAGCCTTCAATGGGAACATATACTTAAATCCTTTTTTTTTTTAAGATTCTTGGTATTTTTTTTAGTATTGAATTATTTAATTGAAGAAAAAAATTTTAGAATTAAATATTTTTTTATCTCTGCAGCTATTATGTCACTACTAATTTCTTTTTCAGTCTTTTTAAATTTTATTTCAGGAACAGACATAATTTTTTTTGGTAGTGAAAAAATTTCCGGTGGATACATTCAGAGATTTTCTCTTTTTTGCTTGTCTATTATAACTTTTTTGAGCTTTAATTCCAATTCCTATAAAAAAATATTTTTTTTTATTTTTGTAATTTTTTTTCTTTTTTCAATAGCTTTTACTTATAATAAAATGCCATTAATAATATATATTTTTTCTGTCATTTTTTATATTATTTTATTACAAAAAAAAAAATTAAAAAAAATATTTTTTGTTCTATTTTTTGTATCTTCAATTTTTTTTGTATCGGTAATTAAGTTTTTTCCTGGTTGCGTAGGAGAAGATGCAATCAAATGTAAAAATTTACCCGATGGGCATATAGTCAGAATTATTAATTCTTTTGTTGGCAATGTATCAGAAATTTTAACAGTATCACCTAAGTTATTTTATTATGGAAGTTTAGATAAACCAATCACTTTTGCCAGTGGATACCTAGTAACTTTTAATTCTGGGATACAAACTTGGAAAAAAAATAAAGTGTTTGGGGGTGGGTTAAAATCATTTAGATTAAATTGTTCTCAGTATTATAAAAATTGGACTGGAACAAACTATAAGTACGAAACATGCAACACGCATCCTCATAACTATGCAATTGAAATGTTAGTTGACACAGGTATTGTTGGACTAAGTATTTTTTATTTAATTTTTATTATCGTAATTTTCAAATTTTATACTGAGTGGCGAAAATTTAGTTATAAGAATTATTCTACACCCTTTTTTTTAATTATTTTTTTTGAGTTTTTTCCGATACGTAGTACCGGAAGTTTCTTTACAACTGGTAATGCTATTTTAATTTTTTTTCTGCTTGCGGTTGTAATAAATGTTTCTAAAATTGAGGCATTATCTTTTAAAAGTAAATTATAATATTAATGTTAAAAAAATAGTATAACAAAATTAATAGTAAAATATAATTGCTGCCTTCGTAAAGACATGTTACTTTTTGATTCTTAATCCATTTAAACATGACTCATAGTATGGTTCAAGTTTTAACAATATACCTTTGCAGTTTTTTATATTATTCAAAGCATCAACCCGAATATTTCCAATACTATCCTCGTCCTTAATGTGGTATCTAAATATTGGCCTATTTTTTAAATGATAAGAAAGATTCCCAGCGTACCAGACACCGTAGACCCAGCCTTCACCTGCCACTACTTCTATTTCGTTTATAAAATTACTATTCCAAACATTTTGAATATTTGCAGCAATTTTTTTTCCAGGAAAATCATTTCTTTTGTCTTTTTGAAAATAAGAATCAACTCCATAAACTATTGGCAACATTATAAAAATGAATAAAAAAGCTTTAAAAAAAGATTTTAATTTATCTAGATTTATATTTGCTTTGAATAAATAAATAAAAAACACACCAGGAAATACATAGAAAGTTGTCATCCACATAGTTCTAATCCTTACGCCTCCAACTAACGATGTTAGAAACATGAGAATTATTGGAAGTAAGCTTATTGTAAAAAGGAAAATTAATTTTCTATCATCTAAATTAATTTTTGCCTTAAAACTAGAAGTAATAAAACGAAGTAAAATAAACATAGGTAGCAATATAAGCGATTGTTTTATAAAAAAAACTAGAGGGTATATGAAGTGATCTGCTATTTTTAAGCTGCTAACACCGCTCAATGGATCTCCGAAAGATCTAAAAAAAGCGTACTCGATACTCTTGGCATTGTTCTCAAAAACAAAATATAGATGCGGCGAAAGTATTAAAAAGTAAAATAATAGAGCTAAAAAATATTTATAATTTACCTTTTTAGTTTTTATTATTTCCCTTATAAAAAAAATGCCTATCGAAGCCAATAAATATAAAGCTAAATACCAAGTAAGAGTCGAAATACCTGCAAATACCCCAAACATTATCCAGTCAAAATTTTTGTTATGGCTTATGGCTTTCCAGCAAAAAAGAGCGGTGAGAGCTATAAAGGGAAGCAAAGCTATAAACCCATTTAACTCAGGTGTTGTGTAATTAAAAAAATAAACACATTCTAATAATAAGACCGATATTAAACCGTAAATATCTTTATCAAAAAAATATTTTGAAAATTTAAAAACTACCAAGAAGCATGTCACTACAAATAATTGACTTAGTAAATAGTATGCCCAATCTTGATTTCCAAAAATTTTGTAAAAGAGTTCAGTGAATAAAGGAAATATAGGTGGAAATTTATCGTATCCCAATTTTAGCTCATTACCCCATGTCAAAACTTCTATGGTGTCTAAGGATAAGTTTGTATTAAAAATTGTTGGAATAGCTGTCCACAAAATAACGTGTAAAATTATAAAAAAACTAAAAATTTTTTTATTATCTATTTGCATTTTTATTAGAATATATTCTATCTTCCCAGCTTGTGAATGGAAATTTAAATTTAGTCTCTAAAATAAAATTATTTTTTAATAAATAATCGTGTATTTTTTTTGGGCTATAATTTAGATATATTTTATCACGATGAAATTCTATCAAAATAAATTGAATTTCTTTAATTTTTTTTTTTAAACCCTCAAGTACTTCTAGTTCGTGTCCTTCGGTGTCTATTTTTAAAAGATCAACTTTATAAATTTTATTTTTTTTTAGAACATCTGCTAGTTGAATAGTTTTTATTTTTATTTTTTGATATGTCATTTTTTCAACTCCAAATAATAAAGCTTTTACTTTCAAATAAAAATTATTTTTATTAAATTTTGATAAAGTAGTTGTCAGATCATGATGGTTTAATTGTAAATTTTGAAAATTAGTTTTATTAGATACAGCATTATTAAAAATTTTTATTTTTTTATTTTTAATATATTTTTTCTTTAAAAAATTAAAAATTTTAATCTGTGGTTCAAACATCATCACGCTTTTAATGCTGCAGTTTTGGATAAATAAGTCTGTGTAAAGACCATTGTGTGAACCAACATCAATTAGACTTTGAATTTTTATTTTCTTTTTTGTGAAAAAATTTATAATTCTTTTTTGATGAATAAATTTGTCTATTATATCAAAAAAAAAAATTGAGCTTTTTAAAAATATTTTCATAAAGGCTATTTTAATTAAAATAATTACTTTTTTTAGGCTCTAGCTAAATATTTAAGATTACTACTAAATATTGAGTAAAATTCAAAGTTAATATTACTTATATAGACAGGTAATTTTTTTAATATAATTTAATAATTTTATTTGCACTTACTTGGACTCGAACCAAGAATCTTCTGTTCCGTAGACAGACGCCTTATCCAATTGGGCTATAAGTGCATCAAATAATAGGACTAATTATATATGATAATTTATCACTTGCCAAAACTTTGCTGTTTCTAATGACTTAATAAAATAAAAAGAAATTTAAAACTTAATTCTATATAAATTTGATTGTGCTGCTAAACCCTCTTGTTTAATTCATTTAAACTGTTAATTACTAATTTATCGGCTTTTTTTAACATTTTTCTTGTTTATAATTCGTTCTATATTTTATAAGTTGCCTTACATTTATGACTAATAGTATTTCAGTTCCTGACATTGGTGACTTTGATAGTGTAGAAATTATAGAAGTTTTAGTAAAAGTTGGTGACCATGTTAATAAAGATGACCCAATTGTAACTTTAGAAAGTGATAAATCAAGTGTTGAAGTGCCTTCACCCATTTCTGGAAAAATTACTGAGCTTAATATTAAAATTGGAGATAAAGTTTCTAAGGGTAGTCTGCTAGCTAAATTAGAGGACGAACTATCTATTGCTAAGGGAAATAATGAAGTTAATGAAGATGATGTTGCTATAAAAAAAGAAACTGAAAAAAAGAAAACCCCAAAAAAAATTAATACAATAAATAATGTAAAAAAAGTTTTTGATCAATCTACTTCTGAAGATGATGTTGACCCACTTGAAACGAAAGAATGGATAGAATCTTTAAACGCTGTAATAGAAAATGATGGACCTTCAAGAGCTAGCTATCTTTTAAATAAAGTTGTTTCTCAAGCTTATTCGTCTGGACTTGTTTTACCTGATACTAGAACAACTCCTTATATAAATACAATTCCACCAGAACTAGAAATTAAATCTCCAGGAAATCAAAATATAGAAAAAAAAATTCGAGCATATATTAGGTGGAACGCTGCAGCTATGGTCGTTAGAGCCAATAAAATCAGTGGAGAATTAGGAGGTCATATAGGAACCTTTGCTTCCGCAGCAACACTTTATGATGTTGGTATGAATCATTTTTGGAGAGCAAAAAATAAAGACTTTGGCGGAGATCTTATTTATTTTCAAGGTCATTCTGCACCTGGTATGTATGCACGAGCTTTTCTTGAAGGAAGACTTACTGAAAATCAATTAAATAAATTTAGACAAGAAGTAAATTCTGGTGGTCTTTCCTCTTACCCTCACCCATGGCTTATGCCAAAATTCTGGCAATTTCCGACTGTATCGATGGGTCTTGGTCCTATTATGGGAATCTACCAAGCTAGGTTTATGAAATATTTAATTAATAGAGGTTTGTTAAAAGATGAAGGTAGAAAAGTTTGGGTGTTTTTAGGTGATGGTGAAACAGATGAACCAGAATCATTAGGTGCCATTAGTTTAGCCGCTAGAGAAAAACTAGATAACTTAATTTTTGTAGTTAATTGTAATCTTCAAAGACTTGATGGTCCAGTAAGAGGAAACGGAAAAATTATTCAAGAACTAGAAGGTAGCTTTAGGGGAGCTGGGTGGAATGTTTTAAAAGTCATATGGGGTTCTTATTGGGATCCACTTTTAAAAGCAGATAAGACTGGATTACTAATGAAGCGGATGAATGAAGTTGTGGATGGAGAATATCAGGCTATGAAGGCTAAAGGCGGTGCTTATGTTAGAGAAAAGTTCTTTGGAAAATATCCTGAACTAAAAGAACTGGTTTCATCTATGACTGATAATGACATTTGGAAGCTTAATAGAGGTGGCCACGACCCACATAAAGTTTATTCTGCTTATAATGCTGCGATGCAAAATAAAGGTTCGCCAACTGTAGTTATTGCTAAAACTGTTAAGGGATACGGTATGGGTAAATCTGGAGAAAGCATTAATACCACACACCAACAAAAAAAATTAGACGAACAAGATTTACTTTATTATAGAGATCGCTTTAATGTTCCGTTAACTGATGAGCAGGTTAAAAATATTGAGTACTATAAGCCAGCTGAAAATTCTGAAGAGATTAAATATTTAAAAGAAAGAAGGAAACAGCTTGGCGGATTTATTCCTGAGCGCTCTTCTCTCTCAACACCTATCAAATCACCGCCTAAGGATATTTTTGAAAGTTTTATGAAATCTACTGGTGACAAAGAAATGTCCACAACAATGGCTCTTGTTCGGATGCTGACTAACCTTCTTAGAGATAAAAATGTTGCACCTAGATTGGTCCCTATTATTCCTGACGAAGCAAGAACTTTCGGCATGGAAGGTTTTTTTAGAAAAATAGGAATTTATGCACATGAAGGACAAAAATATGAGCCAGAAGATTCCGAACAACTAAGTTCTTACAAAGAAACAAAAAGTGGTCAAGTATTAGAAGAGGGAATTACAGAAGCAGGTGCTATGTCTTCATGGATTGCTGCTGCAACTGCTTATACCAACCATGATATCGAAATGATACCTATCTACATTTTTTACTCAATGTTTGGTTTTCAAAGAATTGGAGACTTTGCTTGGGCTGGAGCAGATGCACAAGCTAGGGGTTTTTTAATCGGAGCTACAGCAGGAAGAACAACGCTTGCAGGTGAAGGTTTACAGCACCAAGATGGCCATAGCCATATTTTAGCTTCTATGATTCCAAATTGTGTTTCTTACGATCCAACTTTTTCATATGAAATGGCAGTAATTTTCAGAGAAGGGTTAAGAAGAATGCATGAAAAAAAAGAGAATGTTTTTTATTATATTACCGCGATGAATGAAAACTACACTCACCCCGAGAAACCAGAAGGAGCTGATGAAGGTATCTTGAAAGGTATGTATTTGTTTAAGGAATATAAAAATAAAGGAAAGATTAAAATTCAATTAATGGGATCTGGTACGATTTTAAGAGAAGCCATAGCAGCGGCTAAAATATTAGCTGAGGAATATGGTGTAGATTCTGATATCTGGAGTGTTACAAGTTTTAACGAGTTAAGAAAAGAAGGAATGGAAGTCGAAAGGAGAAATCTTTTAAATCCAAATGATAAAAGAGAAAAAAACTATATTGAAAAATGCCTAGAAAAAAGAGATGGACCAATTATAGCTGTTACTGACTATGTTAGAGCATTTTCAGATCAAATTAGGCCTTACACTAACAAACCTTTTTATTCATTAGGCACAGATGGTTTTGGCAGAAGTGATACAAGAAAAAATTTAAGGAAATTTTTTGAAGTAGATAAAGAACACATTGTGGCTTATACGCTAAGTGCCTTAGCAAAAGAACAATTATTAGGATCAGATAGCGCAGAAAAAGCTTTCAAAAAATATAATATTGATAAAAAGAAAGCATTTCCAACAAAGTTATAATTATGGCTGAACAAAAAATTATTGTTCCAAATATAGGTGACTTTAAGGAAGTAGAGGTAATCGAAGTTTTAGTCGAGGTAGGTCAAGAGATCAAAAAAGAGGAGTCAGTTATTACTTTGGAAAGTGACAAGTCATCCGTAGAAGTTCCGTCAAATTTTAGCGGAATAATTAAAAAAATTAATGTTAAGATAGGAGATAAAGTATCAGAAGGAACTACAATTTTATCATTAGATAACGAAGAAAATAGCAAGGAGAATGCTCAAATAATTTCAAAAAATGAAAATGAAATTATAGATTTTCCTAAAATTAATAAAAAAATAGAAATGAAATTACCTTCTCCAGATACTGAAGGAAAAATAAAACCAGCTAGTCCAAATGTAAGAAAATTTATAAGAGAATTAGGCGCTGATATTTCTCAAATACCTGGTTCTGAAAGATCTGGAAGAATAACTAAAGATGATGTCAAAGATTATATAAAAGATAAATTTAAAAAAAATCAAACTACAACAATACAAAAAAAGATAATTACAAAAAATGAATACGAACATAGTGAATTTGGTAGTACTGAAATAAAAGATATTCCAAGAGTAAAAAGGCTCTCCGGGCCCCATCTTGTTAGATCTTGGACGGAAATTCCACATGTTACCCAGCATGAAGAAGTAGATATTACAGAGATGGAACAATTTAGAAGCTCTCTGAAAGATTTATATACTGGGCAAAAAATATCTATCACTCCTTTGGCTTTTATTATGCGAGCAATGGTAAATGCTCTTAAATTATATCCAAACTTTAATGCTTCAATAGATTCTGAAAGTGGAAAAGTTACTTATAAAAAATATTTTCATATTGGTGTAGCTGTAGATACACCGCATGGTCTAATGGTTCCTAAAATTCGAGATGTGGATCAATTGGATATAAAAGAAATAAGCCAAAAACTTAGATCGGTTAGCAAGTTGTGTAGAGAACTTAAAATTGATAAAAAAGAGTTTTTTGGTGGATCAATGACGATCTCTAGTTTAGGTGGAATTGGAGGAACTTTTTTTACTCCAATAATCAATCCCCCGGAATTGTCAATACTTGGGGTTGGTAAATCATATGATAAAGTGGTTAAAAAAAACGGTCAAATTGTAACAAGAAAAATACTACCCATCTCTTTGTCTTATGATCATAGATTTATTGACGGAGCGGAAGGAGCAAGATTTTGCGTACATTTGAGTCAAAGCTTAGGGAAAGACTTTGCATTCAAACTTGCTGTTTAAGTAAATTTACAATATCTACTTTTTGTGAATAAAAATATTTTTTCTCTTACCTGTGCAGTTATAACATCAATTTTATGGGGCTCAGCTTTTGTTGCGCAAGATATGGGCATGGATTTTATTGGCCCTCACACCTTTAATGTTGGCAGATTTCTTGTTGGATTTTTAACACTACTCCCTTTCTTCTTTTTTTTTGAATTTAAAAAATTAAAAAAAAAAAAAATTGATAGAAAAAAAGCTTTCTCTTATTTGATTCTTTTGGGATTTATATTAGGTGTAGGCCAAGCTCTTCAACAAATTTCACTAATATATACCGATGTTGCAAATACTGGGGTTTTTACTGTCATGTACGTATTAATAGTACCTTTCATATCTTATTTTATTTTTTCTAAAAAAATTCATTGGTCGATCTGGCCTGCTGTTTTTTTTTGTGTAATAGGTGGATTACTTTTAAGCGAGTTAAAAAATATTTCTGTTAGATATGGAGATTTGCTTGGTATTTTAAGTGCTTTTTGTTGGGCTATACATATAATATACATTAGTAAGACAGTTAAATTTTTCAACTTTCCTATTACTATTGCAATGTCACAGTGTCTTGTTGCGTTTTTATTTACATTTTTACCAATGGTCATTTACGAAAATCCTTCGTTTGGTAATATATTCAAAGATTCCTATGAAATTTTATATGTAGGAATTCTATCTAGCGGATTAGCATTTCTGCTGCAGACTTATACTTTGCAAAGATTAACTCCAGCACCAGCAGCAATTATTTTTTCTCTTGAGGGAGTATTTGCAGCAATCTTTGCTTGGTTAATTTTAGGCCAATTTTTGAACGAAATTAAAATATTAGGAATATTTTTAATATTATTTGCAGTAATATTCTCACAAATTATACCAATCTATGATAAAAAAAATTATGGACGAAACTAATACAGGCTTCATGAGTCATATCGGTGGATTAAATTTAAAAAAAATTGATACGCTTAATTTTGAATTTTCTATTGTTGTTAAAGAGTTTCATCTTAATAGTGGAAAGATAGCACATGGTGGATTTCTCTCCACGATAGCAGATACAGGTATGGGCACAGCAGCGCACACGTTAACTGAAAATAGTAGATGTGTTACAATTTCTCTTGATGTTAAATTTATTTCAGCCGCTCTTTTAAATCAAACTTTGAAAGGGAAAGTTAAAATTCAAAAAAAAACTAAATCCCTTATTTTTATAACTTGTGATGTATCAAATTCTGAGAATATTGTGGTCGCAGCATCTGGTGTGTGGAAAATACTAAAGACTTTAAAAAACTAGAACATTTGACAAAATGATTCGGTCATGTTTTACTCTTACTTTGTTCTCACTTCATAACTACATGTAGTATAAAAAAAAAATCAAACACAAAAATGCAAAAATTATCAAAAAAAATCATTGCTCTTCTAGGTCCAACAAATACGGGTAAAACTCACGATGCAATAGAGAAAATGCTGGAATTTGAGTCCGGAATTTTTGGGTTGCCTTTGAGGTTATTAGCAAGAGAGGTATATGAGAAATGTGTAAAAAAAATTGGCACTAATAAAGTCGCTTTAATAACAGGTGAAGAAAAAATAATTCCAAATTCTGCAATTTTTTTTATTTGTACAGTGGAGTCAATGCCAAAAGACAAGATTGTGGATTTTGTTGCAATTGATGAAATACAAATGTGTACGGATAAAGAACGTGGACATATTTTTACAGATAGACTTCTTCACGCACGTGGCGAGGAACTAACAATGTTTTTAGGCTCACAAATTATGAAAAATATAATCACTAATTTAGTTGAGGAAGTTGAATTTATAAAAAAAGAAAGATTTTCAAAACTTTCTTACGGTGGTTATAAAAAAGTCTCACGTTTGAATGGGAAGGTGGCTATAATCGCTTTTTCAATAGAAGAAGTTTATGCAATTGCAGAATTAGTAAGGCGCCAAAAAGGTGGTGCAGCAGTTATTATGGGTTCTTTAAGTCCTAAAACTAGAAATTCACAGGTAGAACTATATCAATCAGGCGATGTCGATTATTTAGTTGCTACAGACGCAATAGGAATGGGTCTCAATATGGATATTGAACAAATCTATTTTTCTAACTTAAAAAAATTTGATGGAAAAAAAACAAGAAGGTTAAATTTAGTAGAGTTGTCTCAAATAGCTGGGAGAGCTGGGAGATATAAAAATGATGGTATTTTTGGGACAACAGGTGATTGTGAAAATTTAAATTCTGATGAAATAGAAAAAATAGAGAATCATAATCTACCGAACGCTAAAATGCTTTACTGGAGAAATTCAAATTTAAATTTTGACAATACAGAGAAGTTAATTTCTTCTCTTGAAGTAAAACCTACTGATAAAAATCTTATTCGTGCCAGTGAATCGATTGATGAAATTGTTCTTAGACTTTTGTTAAAAAAAAATATTGAAAATAATCTTTATAGTACAAACTTAAAACTGTTATGGGAATGTTGTCAAATTCCAGATTTTGAAAAAAAGGCATATGGACAACATATAACTATTGTTGACGCTGTATTCAAATTTTTATCAATTAGAAAAAAGAGAATTCCTAATGAATATATGAAAACACAACTTAATGGACTAGAAAAAAAACATGGTAATATAGATGTTTTGGCTAATAGAATTTCAAATGTTAGAACTTGGTCGTATGTAGCTAACAAAAAAAACTGGGTTGAGAATGCAGATTATTGGGTTCAGCTAACTAAAAGTATTGAAGATAATTTGTCAGATAGGCTACATGAAGAATTAACAAAAAGTTTTATTGATAAAAAAATAAGTATTTTAGCTAGAGGGTTGAAACAAGATATGCTTTTAGAAACAGCCGTAAGTGAAGACAATAAAGTATTAATCGACAAACAATATGTTGGGGAATTAAAAGGTTTAAAATTTATTATAGATTTTAACTCGAAAAATTTGGATGTGGATTTAAAATCAATAAAAAAAGCCGCCCGGAGAGGTGTTGAAAAAGAATTAATCAAAAGATCCACACAAATAATGAAAGATAAAAATTTATCTGTTGATCAAGAAAACAAAATTATTTGGTTAAACAACCCAATAGCAAAAATAAAGAAAGGTGAAAATTATTTAAGCCCAGAGATAGAGATTATTACAGATGAAGCACTACCTCTAGACATACAAAAAGAATTAGAAGGGTTTACAAAAAACTGGTTATCTTCCCACATTAATGAAGTTTTAGGAGATTTAATTAATTTAACAAATATAAAAATTGAAAATCAATACTTAAGAGCTTTGTCGTTTCAACTTTTTGAGAATAATGGAGTTTTAAAAAGAAAAAATATTGATGAAATTATTAAACTTATTTCCAAAGAAGAAAGGAAAAAACTTTGGAACATGGGTATTAAAATAGGACGTTATCATGTTTTTCTTCCTAAAATGCTAAAACCAAAAGCGGTCACACTAAGAACAATGTTATGGAAAATTTATAATAATGTTTCATCTAACGATAACATGCCAAAGTTTGGATTAAATTTTGTCATAAATGAAAATTTTAATGAAAAATTTTTATTATTATGCGGATTTGAAAGATTTAAAGACTATTTTGTGCGTATAGACATACTTGAAAAACTATTCATACATATTATAGAAAAAAGTGTTGATAGAAGATTCAAAGTATCACCTGAAATGATGAATTTACTTGGATGTTCAAAGGAAAATTTTTATAAACTAATAAATTTAATGAATTACAAAAAATCAAAAGAAGTAGATACTTATTATTTTGCTGGGGAAAATAAAAAAAATAAAGAAAAAGTAATTATGAAAAAAAATAAAGCCAACCCATTTAGTAAATTACTTGCACTAAATATTAAATAGTTTAATTAATAAATCTTAATGACTTATATTGTAAAAGATGAATGCATAAAATGTAAACTTACAGACTGTGTTGAAGTTTGCCCGGTTGATTGTTTTTATGAAGGTGAAAATATGCTGGTTATAAATCCTGATGAATGCATTGACTGTGGCGTATGCGAGCCTGAGTGTCCTATAAATGCCATTGTAGCTGATACTGAATATGAGGAAAAAGATAAAGATAGATGGTTGTTGCTAAACAAAAAGTTTTCTGCAATATGGCCTAATATTATAAAGAAAAAAAATCCAATGAATGAACACGAAAAATATAAAGATATAAAAAACAAACACGATAAATATTTTTCAGAAAAACCAGGTAAATAAAATGCCAAAAAAAACAAAAATAAAAAAAAATATCAAAAAAAAAGTTGTTAAAAAAAAATATTCAAAAAAAATTGTAGAAAGTAAAAAAACAGAATCACCACCGTTAAGAATAGCAAATAGCAATAAGTATACCCCAGAAGATAAAGTTGAAATTAAAAAAATTAAAAAACAAGCAACAGAAAAAAGACTTTATGATATTAAAGATTTTATAGTTTACCCAAAACATGGTGTAGGTAAAATTATAGCTGTAGAAAAAGCGACTATAGGACAAATAAATATTCACTTTTATAAAATTTTTATAGAAAAAGAAAAATTAACTTTAACCGTGCCTATTAACCAACAAGGAAACTTAAGACCAATTTCTAGTATAAATCAAATTAATAAATGTGTTTCTATTTTAAAAAGTAAGCCAAAAATCAAAAGAACAATGTGGAGTAGACGTGCACAAGAATATGATCAAAAAATAAATTCTGGTAAAATTTATGAATTATCAGAAGTTGTTAAAGATCTTAATAAAAATTCTGATATCATTGCAGACCAATCATATAGTGAGAGACAATTGTTTGAAAAAGCTTATGAAAGATTAAAATCTGAATTTGAAGCTGTTTTAAAAGTTGCGCCTGAAGAAGTTCAAAAGAAAATGGATAAGGCTTTAGGAAGAAATCAACACATTACAGACACAGAATAAAAAACGCCCTTTTAACTATTTAATTAAAAGGGCGTTTAGTTAAAAAAACTTACTATCTTCTTCTTTTTTTTGCTTTAGTTTTTTTAGCTTTTTTCTTAGTTTTCTTTTTCGCTTTTTTTCTTTTAGCCATTTTTATCTCCCTGTTTGTTAAAACAAATCTTAGTGATTCGTTTATATACATAATCTTTAAGTTTTTTTTCTTTTATGTCAAACATAAACTTACAAGTGACTTTACAACTTAATTTTTTATTTTTATAAAATTTTTATGTAATTTTAAATTAAATTAAGTTAATTAAAAAATGTTTAATACCAATACTTTTAACCGCATAAATGTTTAAGTTTAATAAAGATTTTCTATTTGTTTTAAATAATTTTTCGTAATTATTTTTCTTTTTAACTTTAATGTTGGTGTTAACATTCCATTATCAATTGTAAATTCATCATGTATCAGAATAAATTTTTTTATTTTTTCTATTAAGGTTAAGTTGTTATTAATATTTTCAATTACAGGTTTAATTTTTTCTTTATTGATTTCTTTATCACATACAACAATTGCAATTAAATAATTTTTTTTATCTCCATAAATAAAAGATTGTTTAATTAATTGATTTAAACATAAAATATTTTCAATTTTACTTGGAGAAATATTATCTCCTCCAAGATTTACAATAATGTCTTT
>Ga0308016_10000534_pt1 | contig 19321 bp, 12 predicted proteins | sample Neamet233_FD_203129 | JGI IMG/M metagenome (GOLD analysis project Ga0308016, IMG submission 203129) | Marine microbial communities from water near the shore, Antarctic Ocean - #233 | ecosystem: Environmental > Aquatic > Marine > Unclassified | place: Southern Ocean | collected 2014-07-28
GAATGATGGCGATCGGAAGGAGTCCCAAGTGTTTCCGTATCATTATAACGGTCCTTTTTGCTGTTAATTATTTGATATTTTTTTGAATCCAGTGCCTGAACAAATATATGCAAGGTGGAAGAAGCGCTAATGGTATCAATACAGGAGAATATAGTACTAAGACAAATCCAGTTAAAACGATTGCCTCACCACCACCGATGAATAATAATAACACAACGATTACTAATATGATAAACGAAGTTGAAAGTAAGAATATTTTTACAAATATTGTTATTGGATTGGAGGGTAAAGAATCATCATCTTCCCATTCAAACTCTTGATTACAATATGGGCAATCGAATAATCCGAATACTCCATCTTCTAATTCAATATCATCCTCACAATGTGGGCACTGAATTCTTACCATAGCATCCCCAGACATTGCGGTAGAATAAGTTTTGAGCCGGTTTCCGATTCAAAGTGCCCCCGCACTCCGCGGGCTCGAAGCCATCTTTGGGGCAGGAGATTGAAGACTCCAATCAACGGTTTTTGAGGTAGTCTGCACCATACCATGCCCATTGGTCCATTGTCCAACCGGGGGGTAATCCTTCAGGTGGTAGTGGTGGAGCTGCCGTCACTGCTGGTGCTGCTGGCATTGCTGGTGCAGTTGGTGCCACAGGGGCACTCAGTGGAGTAAATGGGGCCGAAATATTTTGAGCGAAGTCGGTGTTCAGAGGATTCTGTTTTCCTCGACGACTCACCAATGCAAAACCAATGAGTGCCAAACCTACAACAACGACTCCAATAATACTCAAAGTCATTGTCAAAGAAGAACTTTCAGAGGCGAAGTGACGTGATGCGTCCATTGGGAACGTATCTCCTTCATCCGACCATCCATCGCCATCAGAGTCGGGGCAACCAATGAGGTCTTTACTCGAATCTCCAGCAACTTCTGGACAGTCATCTGTCAGATTTGTCCCTTGCTGATCCGGGTGACCGTCTTCATCGAGGTCAGACCAAAATCGGGCATCTTCTGAGAACATGTCAAGGATATCATCCCAGCCGTCCCCATCTGAATCAGGGCAGCCGAAGCGTTGTTCGGATGAGAGACCAAACAATCCAGGGCAACTATCAGGGGAATTGCCAGTGATTGAATCACCATATCCGTCCATGTCACCGTCAAGCTGTTGTGTTGCATCATTCGGGAACATATCGACAGCATCGGACCATCCATCTCCATCTGTGTCAAGACATCCAAACGCATCTTCTGTCGAGTTACCCGCTACTTCAGGGCATACATCTGCTTGGAATCCACCTACGGCATCACCATAGCCGTCAGCGTCTTGGTCGGCGTATTGACTGCTGTATGCAGGAAAAGCATCAGCGCCATTTGCCACAGTCCAACCAGCACTTGAGTCAGACCAACCGTCACCATCACTATCGATGCAGCCAAGGCGGTCTTCGGTTGAAGTTCCAACTACAGTAACGCAATGGTCGCCTTCAAATCCGTCAACTTCATCACCATATCCATCGTTATCGAGGTCAGACCATTGGGTTGGTTCTACAGGGAAATCATCGACTGCGTCAGCATAACCATCCTCATCGTAATCTGTGCAACCGATGACAGTTCCTAAATCACTCGTGCCAACAGTAAGAGGGCAGTCATCATCGACATCTGAGAAACCATCGTTATCATCATCGAGATCTTCATTGGCATCTTCACAACCGTCCTGATCTTTATCATTGGACAGAGTCGAAAAGAAAGAAAGTGGGCTCATTGGACAAAGGTCAACTTCGGCAGAAGACAGTGAGCAAGCCCAAAAACCGACCGAAAGAGCAGCATCACAAACCCGATCATTGTCATCATCGTAATCTTCACCAACGTCTCTACAACCGTCGAGGTCGTAGTCTGAAAGGGAAGAAGATGTCCAATCGAGGTCTCCAAGCGCACAGTAATCTGTGAGATCACTCATGCCATCGTTATCATCGTCATCATCTTCTGTTAAATCTGCACAACCGTCCATGTCATGATCGGTTGCCATTGAAGAAATCCAAGTTAAATTCCCAAGAGAGCAATCATCTAAAATGTCAAGGACGCCATCATTATCGTCGTCATCATCACAAAGGTCTCCACTTGCATCACCGTCATGGTTTGCTTGAGCAGAATTCGCAATGAATGGGCAATTGTCGACTTCGTCACCAACACCATCGCCATCGCCATCCACGAATGGGTCAATTCGAACGACCTCATCACGGCCATTATCTACGTAGTAGAGGTGCCCATTTGGACCGATTTCGAGGCCCATGATTGAAGTGGCGGAGGTTTGGATTGTATCAGCCACAATAGCACCTTTGCCATCCGAATCTAAATCCAATGCAACGATTTTCCCATTCCCATTGATTGATACAAACAGCTGGTCGCCATCGAGCGCAATTCCAGAAGGTTTGTCGAAACTCACTATGTTGCCTTCTTCGACGTAGAATGAGGCAAGAACGCCCCATTCAATGCCAGTAATATCTGAGTATTCCTGGAGCGGCTCCATACGAGTGGATTCACCCATGATGCTTTGTGTATTGTAAGTCGTATCATCAGTATTGACCCAGAGAACACGGTTTGCACCTGCATCTGCAATGTAAAGGATTCCTGAATCTTTGTCTAAAACCATATGGCCAGGAATGCCATAAGCATGCGTAAGTGAGATGTCAGCATATCGGCGAACGATTCCATCAGAGTGGTCATCTTCACCCGTATCGTGGTCGGCTTGGAAGTCGTAGTACACCAGTTCTCCATAGTAGCCATCATTGTACCAGTAAGCATTGTCGGAATCGTGAGCAATCCCAACCCCGTATGGTGATTCATGGTTCATGTCAATATGGCTGCCAAGTAGACCGTTACCGTTGTTCTGGTTTTCCATTGCGAAATGGCTGAGGGAAGATGGCCAGAGTGTTGGGCCCATGAAATTGTTTGCAGCACCTTGGCCACAAAATGTATTTCTGGTTTCTTGAGCCGAGCCCCATTGCCAATCAAACTCGGGGTGATACGAACCAAATGCAATTGCACTTACTTCTTCGAGAAAGTGGTTTCTATTCGAATCTTGGCGGTTCTGAGAGGTTTGAGACTCCATACCCGTGTTTTCGATAATAGTTATGCTGTCTGAGGCACGGTTTGCCACCCACAACTCGTTTGCTCGACCCGGATGAAATTCAAGATCACGGGGGTCTGAAAGAGCATCTGAAGAGTCAGCAATGACAACTTCATCGAAGCCAGTTCCAAATTGTGTGACTATCGGGTCGTCTTTCGTTCCTACTGCATGTGAAGGGATTGAGAAAAGCAAAATGCCGAGAAGAATGATACACGCCTGCTTATTCACCATGTTAGCCCCACAGTGTGGTGGGTTTTGATACCTTGCTCTCCTTCACATTTTATGCTCTCGATATTTTTTGCATCTTATCGGGTGTTGATTCACGACTGGCCTTTGTAAAGACTGGGCTCATTTTGCTTTCAATAAAATTATTCTGAAAACGCCAATAGAGCAGGCGATGTAGCGGTAATGTGAGAAACTAATTTCCATCTTGCGATTCGATTATTACTCACGAATGTAGCGCTCAGCCCACTTGTCTTCTTCTGCAGTAGGCATCCCTGATGGAGTCTTTGATGTGCTTGAAGTTTCCTTTTCTTTCCGACCCATCGACATAGCAATGACAAGAAGCCCCAAAACCGAACTAAGCCCAACCAACATCATGTTGAGGTCTTCAGTATTTTCAGAGGTATCTGCAATAATTTCATCTGTGCTGTCATCTTTGACAGGAGCGTCATCATCACCGGTTGTGTTGGTTTCAGGTTGTGTGTTTTCAATGATACAAGTAGTGCAAAAAATAGCCGAGAACACGATTGAATTTCCGTTCATATCGAGCGCAGTGAAGTCATACGTTACATTTTCAATATCACTTGAAAGGGCCAATGCTGTTTGACCTTGAAGTCCAGCCATACCTAAACTGAAATCATTAATGACGCCACCCATCATTCGTGAAACCCCCATTGATCCGAGCGTTTCTGAAGAAGTAATGTGTAATGTGTATGCACCCGCTTCCAAATTGGAGAAGGTAGAAACTTCACCTCCAGTAAACCAACGGCTTGAGACACTGTTGTCATCTTCATCGATGAGCTGAAGATGAATTGTAGGTGTTTCACGGTCTTCATCAACAGCCGAACTCAACGTCCAATCTACAAAGTTAATCTCATTTCCTGAAACATCAACTGCACCCAATGCATACATGTTTTGTTGATTGTGGCCTTCATTGACAGAAGTGGCAAGGTAGACGCTATGCATCATACTGCCCGTATTTTCAATCTCATCAACCAATGCCCATTGGGTTTGGTCGTCAGTGTTTTCAGCAGAAACTCGATAGATCTGCCAGACGGTCCCGTCTTCATTTATCATACCGTTCCAGGCAATTTTAATCGTACCATTGTTGAGATAGGTGGCTGAGACCAAAGCAGGTGCATTTGGTGCGCGGGCATCTTCCAGAACCGGCGTCGACATCGAATTGCGTGTGGACGAAAGCGTCGTTTGTGCGGCGTTCCCAGGCGTTCCAAAAGAGGCGCTGGCGGTTACAGCATACCATGCATTCTCTGAAGCCCCCGTAATGACGGCATACTCAAATGTTTCAACTGAAGCATTGACAACACCAATGAGTGCAACTCCATTGGTTGTGAGTGAGGTAATCTGCCCACCGGTAGAGCGCCAGACAGAATATGTGGCTTCTGAATGATTCAACAGATCAGTCCACGTAATTGTAGTGGTGGAGTCGCCATAGGATGCATCTAGATTTGATACGATATTTTCTGATTGGGAAAGGGTTGTTTCAGTTACCGAGCCGGTTGGTGCAAGGTCGAGTCGAGTTTGTTGATTCATAAATTCATCCGCTAGGGTGACTGCATAGTAGAATACGCCACTGACACCTGAATCTATGGAATGATTATACTGAGTTACGGAAGAATTGAAGGAGGCAATAAGGCCAACATGTTCACCATCGAGACTTGCAATAGGCGCAACGCTTCTCCATACATGGAGCGTATGATTGACATCTTCAACAACAGAGCCACTCCAATTGAGACTCGTAATGCTGGTTGAAGCAGTGAATTGAAGTTGTAAGGAGCCGTTGAGAATAGATCCAACATTGTCCTCTTTCACGACTTCAGTGAGGGTGTTGCCCGAAAGTAAGCGAGCATCAGTTTGATTGTTTTTGGTATGGAGGACAGTATAGTAACGCGCTTGGTCCGTTTCAGTAGAGTGGTGGACAGTCATCGATTCTTGTACAGATGTCAAATTCCCTGCAATTTCAACCTTGGATAAATTTTCCCAATTCTCACGGCTAGCGGGGAGCGCATGGCTCCAGACAGAGGTTGTATGGTTCGTCCCAAACATTCCATCAATTCGTGAAAAATCAATCCATTCGATTTCAGTTGTAGAGGCCGTGGCGTTGTAGGCTGCATGAAGGTCATAAGGCGAGGTTGTAGGTGCTCCATATTCAGTAGTCGGCTCAGTAAGGGTTGCATTACCGGCAGAGAGGTTTGCCCCAACAGTACCATTGCCCATGATGCTGATAATCCCGTAATAGTATCGCCCATCGGTGCCTGGTGGGATGGAATACACATAGGAGTGCGGCTTTGCTTTACACACGCCACCGTCATCCGTGTCTAAACAGGCTTGAAGGTGTTCTGCAATTAATTCAGCTTGTAGATAATTACCGGTAGTGATTGGTTCATCTGAACGGACAATGGTGTAATTTGTTGTTTTCAAAGCATCCAAGAGTTGGTAATTGACAGTGTCGACATTACGCCATGATAGCGTGACGGTTTCATTAAACGAATCAACGGTTGCAGCGAGGTCCATGGCTCCGAGGTAAGGGTCATCTTCACCACTTGCTTGCACAGAAACGGCTGGCAGAAGAAGAAGACAGACTAGAAAATAGCAAATGGTTCGATTTCTCATGTTCCCGCCGGTTTACGCTAAAGTATCGAGTATTTGTTGCTTATCCACATTCTCTTGACCAAAACGCTCATGAACACCGCAGTGAACGACCCGTTATGCTTCACGACATCCTCCACGACCTCGCCCCCGAAGAGCGCTTTCGCTACGCGCAACTCTTGGCTTGCTTGGCCCAAGTGGACGCCTCGGTTACACGCGCAGAACTCTCATTTTTCGAGCAACGCCTCGGAGCATCTTTGCTTTCACCCGAGCGTCGCCAACAACTCCGAGAATGTCTTTCCAAGCCTTTGAATTTGGATCGTTTGCTGGCACAAATGCAACAAAAAACAATCAAACTTAGCCTTCGAGACGCCTGTCTTATGACGTTGGCTGATCGAGAGGTAGATGACAAAGAACGTGCTCTTTTAGAAAAAGTGGGTAAAGCGGCTGGCCTAACCCCCGGTCATGTAGACCGCCTCTTGCGATGGGTGATTGAAGGATACCATTGGATGCAAAAAGGCTACACTGAACTGGAAATTTGAACTGGCCAAAGGACAAATAATAAGCGAGTATCTCGAAGTACCCCGCCTTTGACACTTCGCCCATCACCACAGTAAATCACACCGATTTGGTTTATCTGACCATTGATTTATCATATTCGAATCGTGCATATTCCGTGACTTGGTCAATCAGCCTAATACTTCGTAAAATAGCCCCTTGAGAAGGGAATTGGCGTTTTCTCGGAGTGGCATTACCTTCAAACATTGAAATCATATGATTCCATTCCGACTCTAGCGGGAGTTGAGACGTTTGTGTCTTTAGATAGAATACTTCCTCGTTTAGTTCATGCAGGATTTGATTGTGATTATTCATATCGACCTGTAAGATTCCTTCTCCACCGTAAAATCGTATGACTCTCTTCTCTTCTTTACCAAGCCATGCCGTAGTGATGTTAGCCTCTCTTTGACCTGGGAACTCGAGTAAAATCTCTGCCGAGGTAGCCTTCCCTAAAGCGGAATGCTTTACCTGTGAAAGATGAATTCTTTCCGGTTCCAATTCGCCAAAACAATAGCATGCAGTATCAATTCCGTGGACAGCTAAAGCCTGGAATACATCGGTATAGTTTGAAGGCTCTCGAGTAGTTATTCGAGTAAATTCAATTCTCTCCAGTGCCCCAATCAATCCACTCGAAATTTGCTCCAAAGCAGTATTTATTGCTGAATGAAATCTTAACAGATAGCCTACTAAAAGTATCCGCCCATTTGTTTGACTGGTGGTAAGAATTGATGTTGCTCCTGTAAATGTAGTTGCCAATGGTTTCTCAACCAGTAGGTCAATACCCTGGTTTAGTAATTTAATTGAAATTTCCTCATGAGAGCCGGGGGGAGTTATTACCGCAACAATATTTGGTTTTTCTGTGTCGACCATCTCTTGCCAATCTGTGAAAAATCCATCGACGCCGGATGGCATCATTCCAGACTTTTCTTGTAGGATGTCGCACGCAAAGATTTTCGAAATTTTACCTTGGTTTTTTAGTGAGATCAACGTCATCAAATGGGTAAAACCCCATCTTCCGCAACCGATTATTCCTACACTAATCCCCATGTGAACACATTTAGTCGAGACGATGCGGTTTGATAGGGTTGCGTCTATTCACCGACTTGTGGTTGTCGAAAATGATGATAATTTGTGTATCCGCCGAAACCGAGATCCTGGTAAATCTGCTCATCTCCAAGAAGAATCCGTATTGTGAGGCAATACGGTTACGCGCCTTCAACGATAGATTGAATTGAGCCATTTATCGGCTTCGTCCTTGTATCTAATTTCAAACTTTTCGGGCAATTCAGTCAACCCCCATTGCCAATAACCTTGTTCTGTGAAACCCATTTCTCGGTACACTTCTGGTGTGCAATGCACCCCATCCTCACCAAAATAAAACGCCCTCGGAACAAAAGTCGTAATGCGGTGTAATCCTGACATGTGTAATGCGATTGAGGTTATTGCATCTTGGCTGGTAGGAGAAGTTCGCCAATTAATCTTTGGAAACGGATGGCTAATGGCTTGTGGAGGAGGATTTAGGCAATTTCCAACATGTTGTTTAATGGATTTGTTAATCTGTCGAGAAATGAACCATCTGATACGATAGTGTGGACGCTTAGAATATTTTCTTTTGGATAAAAATCGGCGCTCATAATCATATAAGATGGGTTTTATTTGATCCCAAACTCGTTTTGATAAGCAATATGAAACAAAGTGCCGATTGGTCAAAACGACGTCTTCTAATTTTGATTGGAATTGTTGTTGTCCTCCAGACTCGACATTCCATACCTGTACCGTTCCAACATCTTGATAGTGTTCAGCCCAATCTGAAAGAGAAAGCAATGTGGTGAAATAAGATTCACATACTTCAATATCATCTTCAACTAATATTACTCTATCATAATTTTGCTCATCTAAAAGTTCCCGTCTTGCCCCGATCAATTGCCTGCCAACACCATAATTTTCAGAACGGGCAATGATTCCTGAATAGGGCACACCACTCGTCTCTATTATCTGTTTAAGTGAGTCTTGCATTGCATCTGCCCCACCATCTAAATAGTGGTATAAATCAATTGTTTGCCCGCTTATTTCTGGACATTCCCCAAGAGACTTGAGCATTCTAGAAAAATACTCTGGCCGCCCAAATCCAAATGTAGCAACGGCCGTTCTCATTGATACTGGTCAAATTGTCTTTCCTCAAGAAGATGCTGCTAAAGAGGTTTTACAGGGAGTTGTTCGCCACTTTTTTTGTTGAGTTCAGCCCCCAAGTAGGGGTGGGCATCGAAGATTCTTTGTCTTCACTTTCTGCACCACTGTTCCCAGAAACTTCAGAGTAATACTGAGTATACGGTGATTGGGAGTCGAGTTGAACACGAGTCGATTGTTCTATTGATGTGAAATTGGTAGCAGTCACGCCAATGTGATCCACCCATCTCTTCCCCAACATTGGTATTTACATAAAGCATAGAATTGAACTCCGTTCTTGCGAGTCTTCAAGAATCAAGGGCTCTTCGCCAGTGACATGGGCCTTTCCTTCATGACTGTTCAACGCATGTTTCTCGGTAGTTTTCTTGTCTCTTTGCTCACTTGGTTCCTTCAAAGTAACCTTATGGATGCTACACTGACCTTCATCGGCCTTTCAACCCTCACGGGAATCGTGTGGGGATTGTCTGAAAAGGACATCGCCTTCGAGGCGCTTGGCCTAAATGCTGAAGGCGTTCTAGTAATGTTCAGCTTTGTCGCATCAATCGTTATTTTTGCTCAAATATGCATCGGCGTATTCGATTTCCCAATGGCTGGGTCGTACGGCTTATCGCTGTGCTTTATTGGCTCTTTTTGGTGGACAGGCGCCCTTCTTCAACCAAAGAACAATTGATTTTCCCCCTTTTCCTTGATGCGAAGGGTGAAATGCTCCCCTTACAGACGATGGCCGATTGCAATGGCTAAGTTCGGCGACCACCCCCCCCTCCCTCAACCAATTGAAGACTTGTTGATGGACCTCGTTCACACCGTATTTCTCAAAGCAGATTGCCCACCCCGGGTAAAGCAAGGTAGCATTGGAGACCTCAAGTTAATCGAAGTGGAATCCGAACAAAACTGGGACACATTACGCATGGAAGCATTGCAAGAAGAATTGGGTGACTTGGTCGAAGAAAATCGCCATCGGAGCGATTGCTTCCTTGAAATTGATCGCAAAGGATGCAAAGTGATTCAACTTGGAGATTTACGTATTGCTTGTGCATGGCCCCCTTTTGCCGATGCACGAGAAATCACCATCGTTCGACCGGTTGCCAAACTTTCTTTGGACCATTACGAATTAGACGAGCGACTCATTGAGCGTTTGGCCGACCATCACCGAGGTGTCTTCATTTGCGGCCGGCCGGGTTCAGGGAAAACAACCCTTGCGCAAGCGATTGCAGAATATCTCGACACCACGATTGGAGCGATGGTCAAAACCATGGAAGCGCCACGTGACTTGCAATTAGCTGACAGAATAACCCAATATGCACCTCTCGAGGGAGACCTTGAGAAGACTGCAGAGATCATTTTCCTCGTACGCCCAGACTTCGTAATTTTTGATGAAGTCCGCCGTGCCCGTGATTTCGAAATTTTTGCAGATGTTCGCCTCGCGGGAGTCGGTCTTCTTGGCGTAACACACGCCAACTCAGCCCTCGAAGCGATTCAACGCCTAATTGGAAAAGTTGAATTGGGTCTTGTAAGTCAAGTACTCGATACGATCATTCACGTCGAAGCAGGTCAAATTCAACAAGTCCTTGAATTACGAATGACTGTAAAACCTCCAACAGGAATGCAAGAGGAACTCGCCCGCCCGGTGATTGAAGTCGTTGAATTCCCAAGTGGAAAAATAACCCACGAAATGTTCGCATTCGGTTCTGAAATTGCCGTTGTTCCTGTCGAAGGGCGGACTACTACTAGCGTATCACCGCTCAAATTACTCGCCCGAGATCAATTGGTACACATCATCCAGCAATGGGTCGGCGTCCAATGCCAAGTTCAATTCAAAGGCGAAAGCAGTGCGACAATTTACGCACCCCAAAACATGATTTCCACCCTCATTGGTAAAGGTGGGGAGAACGTTCGTCAACTCCAAGAAGAATTAGGAGGTATGCACCTCAATATCGAATCCTTTGAAGACATGCCTGAAGGTCTGAGGGCTCCAGAAAAAGGCCACTGGGAAGATGAATCCGACCGCCGAAGTAAAGGGAGTCGTTCTTGGGAAGACCAAGGGCGGGGCTCAAAGCCTCGCAAAGGTAAGAAGAGCCGGCGATGAGCACTAAACGCCACCGCCCGTTCATGAACGGGACCCTGTATTTAACTGATGAAATAAAGCGGAACCCATGACGGATGCAAATAGTACGAAAGGCAAACAAAAGAGGCCCCTCGTCCACTTCCTTTTAGAAAACCGTTCTTTGATGAGTTATTTTTCAATTCTCATGATCGTTTACGCTGTGTGGGCGACTATTGAAGTCCTCACCAACGCCTCTGGCGCATCTTGGTGGCCTCCTGAAACCGGCATCCCTGCCTCAGAGATTTACAACAATCCAGAAAACATCCAAAACATCAACAATGGTTGGGTAATTGGATCGGGCGCTGTATTCGGGACCGTTGGCACAATGATTCAATATTTCTACAGGGCCGCCCCCTATGTTGATGCATCAATGCAAGCAACAGCCGCTCTCATCATTTCAGCAGTGAAGGAAGAAGAAATTCAAGGATCTGCAGAAAAACTCGCTAAGGAAATCGTCGCTGCTGAAAAAGAAATCGGCGCTGATGAAGCAAAAGCAGAAGTGAAAGCAGAACTCAAAGCAGAGATCGAAGCAGAAGCAGAAGTGAAAGCAGAACTCAAAGCAGAAGTGAAAGCAGAAGCAGCAGAAGCAGCAGAAGCAGCAGAAGCAGCAAAAGCAGCAAAAGCAGCAGAAGCAGCAGAAGCAGCAGCAGCAGCAGCAGCAGAAGCAGCAGCAGCAGCAGAAGCAGCAGAAGCAGCAGAAGCAGCAGAAGCAGCAGAAGTAGAAGTAGAAGTAGAAGCAGAAGACAACGACGAAGGTGCTGAATCGTCTGAAGAAGAACCAACACAGCGCAAAAAATTCTGAGGTGATAATATGTGGGAACATCGATCTGTATCAAACAAAGCCTATAACGAAACCAAACAAATGCGCCCGAGCGAAACGTATGTTCGTTTGATGGACATAGTCGAAGAGGCCGTCTCTAAGGCACAAGTCGAAGAGTTCGATCACGAAGCCTTCCTCAAACTCATTCCTCGCCGAGGTCCTTGGGAAGAAATCATGTCATCTGATATTTCCAAGCCAGACCCTCGAACCCGATACATCGGGCCCGCTCGAACACGCTTGCTCAATACCAATTTGATTATTGGATCTTCATGGATTGAAGCAGAACGATTCAAATTCGAACGCCGAATTTCAAACATTGCTGAATTCCTCAAACAGAAAACAATCATCAATGCCAACATGTGGACTCCGAAGCAATTGTCTACAACACAGACTTTGTTTATCTGTTCAGCTGGAGACGAAGAGCGAATGGGTGGATCTTTCCTTACTGGAGATGGCCCTGGTGCCGATCACGTCTTCCTCGGAGCAGCCGATGGAGCAGAGCCTGAATGGGAGCCAATTCTTTGGGGACTCGGTCACCGTGGAATTGTCCCAGACTCTGACCCATTGGACCAATGTTTCTACCCATCATTAATGCACAGAGGCGTTTCTTTCAACAACCGCTTAGGTTGGACTCGCTATTCACCTGCTGGTTTCGGAAAGGATGCAAGTGGATACATAATGACGCGCCCAAGCACATGGATTTGGCCTGCAGTCAACGGTAACCGCGAATCACCAACAGCTTTCAATCTCTTAGTCAACCTACCAGATCGACGCCTTTCATTCGGTGAAGAAGGCATTACTGATATCTATATGACAACAGGTAAAACCTCTCTTTACAGTTTGATGGGAATGATGAGTTCCTCGACCGTTCGCCAGATGTTTGGCGCTGGTTCCGAAATGGTTCCACTCGAATTCCACTGCATTGAACCTGGTTTGGATGAATGGATTGCCGGTGCAAGCGATGAAGACAAGTACGCTCGTTTGTTCGAAGTCTGCGCATCACTCGGATACATGCTCACCGACCCAGGAATTGGTAGTCTCGGTGGGGCCTCAAAGCGCCGTCGCTTGCTCATATATCCTCGCGACCAAGGCAATTTGTTGACCTGTGTCAACGCAAGCCAAGTGGCAGACCACGCCTTGAAATCAAATTATGAATCAAGTGTGTATACCAAACTCGACCAAGCAGATTTCATGAACCGCGTTACACGCCGTTTCAAGGCGTATGCAGATTTAGTTGCTGCAAGCGATGTTGCACAAGGCGCTCGATGGATCAGCCAAGCAGATTTCCACGATGGCGAAAAGAAACAGGTCGGGCCGAATGTCCACTCTATTCTTTCAGTTAGAGGCTATGATGTGATGAGCATGGATGAATATATCCAAACGTTCAACGACATCTCTGCAGCCCCAGATCGATTGATGCGCCGATGCGTTCAATCAATTGCTACGAATGCTTTGAAGACGATTTATCCACACACAGACCTTGGAGAATCCGCAGACTCAGCACCGTACTCTCACATATTCGGAGCCAGCGAGAACCCACTTGTTTACTATACTGACATCCGATTCTTGGTTCCAACTTCAATCGATAAGTTGCGCCAAATTACCGGCTCACAAGGTGCAGACCGTGGCCGTATGCGTGAAGCCTTCTCGGCACTCACCAATGCCGACCCAATGACGAGCCTTTCAATTCAAGACATGTGTTTGCCGTTCCTTGCAGACATGGGTGAAGACTCATGGCAAACAGGTACCGGTTTGAACGAAAACGAAATCATCGTTGAAGTCACTATGGCCGTTAACCCAGCTCGTGTTTGGCGAGCATTGCTTGACCCAACGACACAAGAGGTCTTCGACTTACCAAAGGGTAAGAAAGGAACCGCAGCAAACCTCTGGGGAGACATTTTCATCAACAACCAAACTCTTCACAAGCGTATGGAGAAGGATGGTCTTGAACACTATCTCCGTTTGTTGAAATTGGGCTACCACTGGGCAAATGACGAATCCAGGAAAAAGCACAAACTGAAGGAATGAAATCGCTTGCTTGACTCGGGGGGAAAAAGGTCGTGTCGACTCCTTTTAGAATCTCAGAAGTTTTGTTTTCAGTGCAAGATTACATGACCAAAGACGGCGGTATATCCCCTGAATTGCGTGATTTCTACAAGGTCCTTCGTGATAAGATGAATGCTTTTGAAGGTGACCTTTTTATCGAGGACATCGAAAAATTATTAGCAGAAACACGCGAACAAGTAGAAAATATCTCACCAGAAGACTTCTTCCAAATAGATGAAGCGATTTTGACTCGATATCGTAACGATAACTCCGACGCGGTCAATGACCGAATCCACGACCTCGCCGCAGACGCGGCGGAAAGAGCCGCGGCTGCTAAAGCCGCTCGACTGGCCGAACACGAACGTAAGATCGAAGAAGCCCGGCTTGCCAAAGAAGAACAGTTAGCCGAAGAAGCCCGATTAGCCGAAGAAGCAAGAATTGCCAGAGAAGCCCGTTTAGTAGAAGATGCTCGATTAGCCGAAGAAGCAAGAATTGTCGAAGAAGCCCGATTAGCCGAAGAAGCCAGACTTGCTGAAGAAGCCCGTTTAGTAGAAGATGCCCGATTAGCCGAAGAAGCCAGACTTGCTGAAGAAGCCCGTTTAGTAGAGGCCGCTCGATTGGCCGAAGAAGCCAGAATTGCTGAAGAAGAGCGATTAGCCGAAGAAGCCAGAATTGCTGAAGAAGAACGATTAGAGGAAGAAGCCCGTTTGGCTAAGAAAGCCAAACGAGAGGCTGAAATGGATGCTGGAGCACTCGAAAAGCAAGCCTATTGGGACGCGCAAAGTTCACATTCACCAGATCAACCATCGGCAAAAAGCGGTTTCCCATTATCCCTTAGAACGTCGGTTTCGATAGCGGCCATTCTTGTCGGCTGTAGTGTTTACTTTTTCCTTTGAGTTGCTGTAGCCACTCAAACGGCTTCATACAACGCGATAGTAATCTGTGCATGGGGCCGTATTTACTGAATATTCACCTTATTTTGAAAACTCGCTATCATAAGTAAATGACGGGCTCAAATACCCACGCCCTATTATAATAGGGAATAGGCATTACTAAAGCCACCGCGTAGAGGGAGTATGTCCAGCGTGCGCAACGCCAATTTCTTCCGCGCCGCTGTTCTTTCTCTCCTGATGGTTTCAATGTCCCTTTCTGTAGGACTTGTAGAACTAAACAAGGCCCCTTTGCCCATGGAAGATGCTCAAAGCGAACTCGAGCCCCCGGTACTGAAACCGATGTATACGGGCCCTGCCGACTGGGAACTGGTGCCGAGCAATGCCGCCATAACAGCAAGCAAAAACACTCCGATGCCCGATGTGACGTTCACATGGACTGCGTGGTCTTCGGGTGTGTCCAACAGCACCACGAGCGTCTATGATGGTGGAACTTCTGGAGGTTACAACAGCATTGTGATGGACAGCAACGACAAAGCACATGTTGTGTTCTATCGCAGTGACACCGCGGATTTGATGTATTCAACGAACGCATCGGGTTCTTGGGTCACTACAACGGTTGAGAGCAGCTCCAACATCGGCGAATATTGTAACTTAGCCATCGACTCAAACAATGGTTTGCACATTTCCTATCGGGACAATACTGCGGCCGCACTCATATATGCCTACAAGTCATCAAGTTCATCCACTTGGGCATTTACCGAGGTGGATGGGACCATTGGGGAAGCGACTTCCATTGCTATTGATTCCAACGACAAGCCACACATCGCTTATCGAGACAGTGGGGGCGATCTTGGTTACGCCGAAAAAACAGGAGCTTCTTGGACATCTGCAAACGTTCAAACAGCTGGTAACATATTATCTACATCCATTGCAATTGATTCCGACAATCATATCCACGTCGCCTATTATGATAACAGCGGCAATGGCATGTACCATTTTACCAACACCTCAGGCTCTTGGGTTAGAACCATGCTTGAGGACATTGGCCCTAGCACTGGCGGGACGGGGGTGGACATCGCCATTGATCCTACAACGGACGAACCAGGGATTTCATACTTTAACAAGAATGCCACTTCATTGAATTACACCTACTACACAGGAAGTACTTGGTTGGCTGCAATGACTGAAGGTAGTGCAGATTACGGCCGTTTCAATTCCATTGCCTACGATTCACTCGGTAACGTTCACATTTCTCATGAGCGCAACAGCGATGATGATCTGTACTACACCTCTGACAAAACAGGCTCGTGGATGACCGACGCAATTTCTACATTAAACAGCGTAGGGACGCACACTTCCATCGCCGTGACCAGCAACGACGATGTGCATATTGCCTCCCGTTACAATACTGGCCAAGACCTCTATCACTCTACGGTACAAGGGTACAATGCAGGCAGCGTTACCCGCACTGGCGTGACCAACGCTGTATGCAGCGTCACACCACCAACTCTTCCTCCCGGTTTGAGTCTCACTCCGGGAACCTGTACCCTCACAGGCACTCCGACGCAACTGGCATCCACCGCAACTTACAACCTGACCGCCACTTCAACCACTGGATTGAGTAAAACCGGTGAGTTCACGATTGTTGTCAACGACGATGCACCTGTTCCGCTGAATTACTTTGGCGATGACCTTACACTCACAAACGGACAACCAATGACCTCCATTGGCGACTTTGAACTCAAGCCGGATGTGATGGCTGCAGGCGAGGATCACACTTGCGCCATCAAGGAAGATGGAACTGTTCGTTGCTGGGGCAAAGGTGCGAGTGGACGACTCGGGAATGGCGGTAATGCGAACAAATTATCACCCACAGCCACATCTTCACTTGGTACCGGTCGCACTGCTATTGACATCACGGCAGGTGGGGACCACACATGCGCTGTTCTCGACGACGGCTCCGTCAAGTGCTGGGGTGCCAATATCTACGGCCAACTGGGTGACGGTACCACCACCACCAGCGCAACGCCGACACAGACGCTTTCACTTGGACGACCAGCCGTGGCGGTTGAAGCAGGCATGTTCTACACCTGTGCTTTGCTTGACAACGGGTCTGTTTCGTGTTGGGGTAGAAACCACCAAGGGCAATTGGGCCGAGGTTATGATAACGTGTCCACGAATACTCACACAAAAACACCAGGACTCACGCTTCCAATGCCGGGTGGCCGTCCAGTCCTTACCATGGACATCAGCCATTACATGGCGTGCGGTGTAGTGGACAACGGCAGCATCGCCTGCTGGTCGAAGTATGGAGGTGGAAACACGCCATCGCTCAAGAGCTTCTTCAATGACGCCAGTCCTGCCAAGGATGTTGCCACAGGACGTCATTCTGCCTGTGGTTTGATGGTTAACGGGAATGTTACGTGCTGGGGAAAAGGCTTCCTGGGCACCGGTGGCTCCGGTCAGACCGAATACACCCCAGGCGTGATCTGGCCGAATTTTGGTTCGGGTCGAACGGCGGTTCACGTTGAACTTGGTCGGCTGTTCAACTGTGCCTTGCTTGACGATGACTCTGTCAAGTGTTGGGGCGACGATGGATACGGTCAAATGGGCAACGGAGCATCGACATCGAATAAGAACACGCCAACCAACGTCCCGTTTGCCTCAGGGGTCGTGGTTCAAGACATCATTGCAGGACAATGGCACACGTGCATAGCAGCACAAACCAAAGAGTTGTATTGCTGGGGTGACGGTGAATTTGGTAAGTTGGGCGATGGAGCAAACAATCGTAACAATTGGGCTGGCTCAAGTGCCAAAGTCAACCACTTTTCTGCCACCAACCCTGTCCGTAATTTTGGCCCAATTACCGCATGGACAGTTTCACCTGCGCTCCCTTTAGGCCTCAGCATTGACTCCTCGACAGGTGAAATCAGTGGGACGCCAACTGATGCATCGTTTACGAAAACGTATACAGTGACCGCCTCGAATTCTGGTGGAAACAGTACAACGACGGTGACGATTGTTGTCAATGACGTTGCACCTTCAATTTCATATTCACCAAACTCGTTTAACCTGACCAAGGGCACGGCCATGTCACCAACGGCAACACCAACTAATTCAGGAGGTGCGATTCCATCAGGCGTTCTTGATTCGACAGACAATGTTGGCATTTCTTCATCCCTTGACATTGATTCCAACGGATACAAGCATATTTCCTACCAAGATTCCACTAATTATGACCTCAAGTACGCCACCGATAAGAGTGGTTCTTGGGTCATCACGATCCTTGATCCTGCGAACTCTGGAAACGTGAGCCCATACACTTCAATTGATGTTGATTCCAATGATGATGTGCACATTTCTTACTATGATGGGGTCAATGGCGACCTCAAGTATGCGACCGACAAGAGTGGTTCTTGGGTTGTTATTTCCGTTGACACCACTGGAATAGTGGGGCAGTACAGCTCAATCGCTGTTGATTCGAATTATGATGTGCACATTTCCTACTATGATTTCAGCAATACCGACCTCAAGTACGCCACCGATAAGAGTGGTTCTTGGGTTGTTAGTTTCGTTGACACCTCTTCTGCAAATGTGGGCTTGAGCACTTCAATCGCCATTGATTCGAATGGTGATGTGCACATTTCCTACTATGATAACACCACTTTTGATCTCAAGTACGCGACCTGTTCCCCATCATGTTCATCTTCTTGGTCCAGCGCTTCCCTTGACACTACTGGAAGTGTGGGCTTGCACACCTCAATCACTGTTGATTCCAATGATGATGTGCACATTTCCTACTATGATTCGACCAATGATAAACTCAAGTACGCCACCGATAAGAGTGGTCCTTGGGTTGTTAGTTCCGTTGACCCCGGGCCAAATGTGGGCAAGTTCAATTCAATCGCTGTTGATTCAAATGATGATGTACACATTTCCTACTACGGTAATGGCAACCTCAGGTATATCACCAACAAGAGTGGTTCTTGGGTTGTTAGTTCCGTTGACACTCCTGGGAATGTGGGCTGGTACACCTCCATTGCCATCGATTCGAATGTGCACATTTCCTACCATGATCTCACCAATACCGACCTCAAGTATATCTCCCTTGATTCCTCATCGAATGTGTATGGCTATTCAGTGAGTCCAGACTTACCTGCAGGATTGATTTTGAACATAGGTACGGGAGAAATTTCAGGAACACCGACGGCCCTTTCCCCTTCAACGACCTACACCATAACGGCTCGAAACACTGGCGGTACAGCAACAACAACTGTGACCATTGTTGTCGAAGATCAAATTCCAACGATTTCCTACTCGCCAAACGATTTGTATTTGATCAACAATACCCTGAGCAGTGAGCTCCCCCTCTCCCCGACCATCACTGGTCCAGGTGAGATTGTCTCTTGGACCATCAGTCCTTGGCCTTCGCCACCAGGTCTTTCGTTTGACAACGATACTGGGACCCTTAGTGGAAAACCGACCGAACTGCTCACACAAACGATGTACACCATTACTGCAACGAATACTGGTGGAAGTATAATGGTGAACATCAACATCACCGTCAATGATACAATTCCAACGATTTCCTACTCGCCAAACGATTTGTATTTCATCAACAATACCCTGAGCAGCGAGCTCCCCCTCTCCCCGACCATCACTGGTCCAGGTGAGATTGTCTCTTGGACCATCAGTCCTTGGCCTTCGCCACCAGGTCTTTCGTTTGACAACGATACTGGGACCCTTAGTGGAAAACCGACCG
>Ga0308016_10000544_pt1 | contig 19074 bp, 14 predicted proteins | sample Neamet233_FD_203129 | JGI IMG/M metagenome (GOLD analysis project Ga0308016, IMG submission 203129) | Marine microbial communities from water near the shore, Antarctic Ocean - #233 | ecosystem: Environmental > Aquatic > Marine > Unclassified | place: Southern Ocean | collected 2014-07-28
GCCCTGCTAACTCTTGCAGGTCGGCAGATTCATCATAGCGCTCCCAAATCGGCCGCATATCTTCTGCAGCACTGATATGTGAAGAAAAGCAGAAAAGAGCGAAAAATGACTCAATTACCAGAAATATTCGAAAATAATTCATCTTAGATAACTTTATCGTTGGATTCTTTGCTGAATAATAGCCGCAGTCTGTGGTCAGTACAATTTATAAAAAACTGCAGAACTATAAGGGTGTACAGTTAAATCGCCTTACTTATTTTGGAAAGGTTAGGGAATTACTATTCATGACGTAGAGCTTCGACTAAGTTCTTATTAGCTGCGCTCTTCCATCACTTATTAATATCTGGACAATATCTGGATTCTGATGTGCTTCACTGCGGCTGCGCGGACGTTGTACTATAACCCCTCATCGGCATTCAAAATGAGAGATTAAAATGGAAATTAGGTTTCATGAAATTTAGAGCTCTTGTGGGATTCGGTGTCTTAATAGCAAGCGTTGTCTGGCTGATTTTTCAAAATCAGCTCTTACAACGGCATCTCGATTTAGCAATGATTTATCAGAGTCAGCTGCAAGAAATTTCTGAGAAAAATACCGAACTGCGACCGCAATTTGAGACCGAGATAGCCGATTTGAAACAGCAGCTATCCAGCTCAGCTTATCAATTGAGCAATCTATCACGCACGTTGCGAGAAACACATTTGCGAGTGGACTCGAATTATGACTCCTTAGTGCAGCAAGCACCAGATGAGGTCGCGCAGCAGATCAAACAAAGACCACCGGGCGCCGCTAGAACAGCATTCGCCACATTTACTCATCCAGAAAATGCATATGCGAGAGCCAATGAGAGCATACCTAAATTGTACGATAGTTATCTGAATGCTCTGGGTATTCCGGGAACCGAAAGACAAGAAATAATTGAGGCGATGGTGGACTTTGGAGCCCTGCGCTACCAGATGTTAGATGAGTTATTGGAAGGGGCAATGCCCTCAGATATGGCTGTCAATCTATTTGGCGCTGATGCGCTATCCGAAAACTTACAGAATTCACTAACCGCAACTCAGCAGGTCAATCTGCGTACATACGATCGCCTGCTCAAAATCGACACCCTGCGGGAAGTTTATCGACAGTCCCTGCAAGACACGGGGTCAGCGCTCGAAGGTATTATTCAGGAACAGGTGACAGGAGCATTGATCGACGAAGTCTTGTCTGCAGAGAATAATTGGGGCGCACTAGTTGCTGAAGATGGCAGTATGCGCAGCGCCTATAATGGCAAGTTAGCTGCTCTTGACCGTGCCCGAACGGTTCTAGAGCCGTATCTCAATGCGCAACAACTGGGTCACCTCGACAGGTTTATCGATACTCAATCAAGCGGCATCGATGTGATATTGGAAGCTTCATCAGACGGCAGCGGCAGAGTGTCCATAACCCAAGCTCGCATTAGCGTCGGGGACCTGCCGTAATAAAGCATCAAGACGAGTCTGCTGACTTACATTTCTTAGCAGAATGCCATACATTAGGGGGCTTGCAGCCTTAAACAGGCCGCTCTCAAAAATCTCATCACGGAGTCTAGATATGCCTGAATTACGAACAGCTAGGGGTTGGAAGCGAAGCAGCTTACTCGCTATTTCCCTACTGACGTTGCTTTCCTGCAGCGACAATGGAAGCTCTATAGATACTGCATCTACTGACAGCAATGTGCAGCAAACCAGCGCAGCTGAACTCGGCTATAGCCGAATCAATTCGACGAATGAAAGTGACCCACTAGACGCACAGATATTCGAACTGGACAACGGCCTGCGAGTATATCTGACCGAAAATCATGAAGAACCGAGGTTCTATGCAGAGATCGCAGTTCGCGCAGGAAGCAAGCACGACCCCATAGACGGCACAGGTCTGGCCCACTACCTCGAGCACTTATTGTTCAAGGGCAATCAAAATCTAGGCAGCCTCGACTATGCTCAAGAGAAACCGCACCTTGAACGGATCGTCGAACTGTATGAAGAGCATCATAACGAGACTGACACTAGCCGCCGCGCAGAAATCTACGCAGAGATAAATAGCGAAGCTCAATTGGCTGCTCAATATTCAGTGCCAGGAGAATTAGACAAGCTCTACAACAGCATGGGAGGCAGTGCGCTGAATGCACACACTTCATTTGAAGAAACTGTTTACAAGATCGGCCTGCCCTCTAACCGTCTCAGACAATGGGCGGAAGTCGAATCAGATAGGTTCGTGAATCCGGTATTTCGTCTCTTTCACACTGAATTGGAAACGGTCTATGAGGAGAAGAATCGCTCACTAGATAGCGCAGGTCGCATCATAGCAACCGCTGTCAACGAAACTTTATACAAAGTTCACCCTTACGGGCAGCAACCTACAATCGGCACAGTTGATCATCTGAAGAACCCTTCACTGGTTTATATTCAAAATTACTTCGATACCAACTATGTACCTAACAACATGGCCATTTTCATAAGTGGCGATATAGATCCTAACGAGACTATCGAGCTGATAAGCGAGAAGTTTGCCCATTGGGAGCGAAAACCGATCCCCGAAATTGGCCCCTGGGCTGAGGATCCTTTGCAAGGTGCGGAGCGAACAACCGTACAGTATCCAGGCGAGGAGCAAGTACAGCTCGCCTTCCGCACCGCAGGTAATGACAGCAATGATAAGGAAGCCCTTATATTAGTCGACATGATTCTGGACAACAGCACGGCCGGCCTTATCAATCTGAATCTGAATCAGCAGCAACTCGTTTCTGGCGCTGGTTCGTCGCCATTATTCTTGAATGATGCCGGGTCGCAAAACCTATATGGCATACCGAAGCAAGATCAAACTCTTGCGGAGGTTGAACAACTTCTTCTCGATCAACTAGAAATAATTAAGGCGGGTGAATTTGAAGACTGGATTATTCCAGCGATCATCAATGACTTTAAGAAAAGTGAGAAGGCCGGACTGGAATTCAATCAGGCTAGAGTAAGCATGATGCGCGACTCTTTCATTCAGGGTTCCGAGTGGGAATACCACGTCGCTGAGCTCGACCGAATGAGTCAGCTAACCAAGAATGACGTAGTAGATGTAGCCAACAAATACTTTGGCAATGACTATGTGGCAGTCTATCGAATCGACGCGCAAAACGAGATTCCTGCTGTTGAAAAGCCGCAGATCGACCCAGTAAACATCGACTCATCACTGCAATCTGAATTTGCCTCGCGCATATTGGCGATGGAATATGAAGAGATCGAGCCGACTTATGTCGAGGTAGATCGGGACTACCGCGTCATCGAATTCGCCGATGGGGTGCAGCTCTTCTATGCCCCCAACCCTTTAAATGATTTGTTCTCGTTCTCAATAAATATAGAAGTAGGTACGGAAGAAAATGAGAAACTAAGTCTGGCCGCAGCCTTGATGGACGTTGCAGGGACCAATAGCAAAACCAACGAGGAGCTGCAGAAGGAATGGTACCAAATGGGTACCGATTTCAGATTTGGTGCCGGAGGAAACTCATCTGGCATCTCTATCTCGGGCCTCGACGAACAATTCGAAGCCTCACTGGCACTTGCCATGGACCTAATCAAGAACCCGAGCACAGATGAGCAGACGCTGGAGCAGATGAAAGGGATCTTGCTAAAATCGAGAGACGATCAGAAGAGTTCTCCTCCAGCAATTTCCAGAGCATTAACACTCTATAACCGTTATGGCGAAGAATCGCCTATGCTGGAAGCGCTCACGCGCGAAGAGATAATGGCCTCGACGGTCAACGAACTCCTCGTACTTCCGGCCGAGCTGTTAAGCTTTAAGCATACCCTCTCCTATACTGGTTCAATGCCTTTGGAAGATCTGGTAGAGGTGCTTAGGCGCCAACATCCGATTGCGGGCGAACTTGCAGATACACCTGATTATCGTTTCCGCACAGCGCGAAATATAGACGAGACGGAAATCTATGTTGTAGATCAACAGACGGCACAAGCGCAGGTACGCATTGAATTCCCCGACGGCCTCTATGAACGAGATAACAGCCTCGTGTCTTCCATCTATACCAATTATTTTGGTAGTGGCATGTCCAGCGTAGTCTTTCAGGAACTGCGCGAGGCACGAGCCCTTGCCTATACGGCTGGCGCGCGCTATGCGCAGGGCGGCAGGCTAAATGATCAGAATATTATGCTGGGCACCATCGGCACACAGACCGATAAGACTGTCGATGCGCTAAACGCCTTCATCGACCTGATCGATAATATGCCCGAGTCCGAAGAGCGCTTCGAAACCTCGGTAGACTCTCTCATGAACCGCTATCGTACCTCGAAGATTAGTTTCCGTGAAGTTATTGGCGCTGTACGCGGCTGGGAACGCCTTGGTATAGAAGGCGACCCACGCAAAGAGAGTTATCAAAAATTACAAACTGCCAGCATAGAAGATCTACTGACCTTCCAGCAAGAGCACGTCAAAGATAGGCCTAAGCTGATCTCAATAGTGGGCGATCTAACGATCCTCGACGAAGAAGAGCTTAAACAATTTGGCATGGTCAGAGAAATTCAAGTAGACGAACTGTTCGTCGATTGACTTATCTTTAACTAGAGTGAATTACTTAGCGGCTGCTTCTCAGTTGTCGCTAAGTTTCAGTTTAAATATTTTCCGCGTATCGATACCAGCGAGTGTTTTCCTGTATGCCAGCACTATCCGTTACAGGATTAAAAAAGAATTACGGATCGTTTACTGTCCTGGAAGGAGTCAATCTGCAGGTCAAAAAAGGATCTATACATGGCCTAGTTGGCCTAAATGGTTCCGGTAAGACTACAACTATTGAGTGCATACTCGGTCTTCAATCATTCAATTCAGGCAATATCACTGCGCTGGGGCAATCACCTAAGCAACTACACCGAACAAAAGGCAAGCTCGTTGCCATTTTCGATAGCCCAAGCCTTCATCCTAATCTAACTGTACGCCAGTGCTTACAGCACGCCTTACTACTCTGTGACGAACCGACACGAAGTGCACAAGAGGTAGAAGACCTATTAGGGGTTAGTCGTTTTAGAAATTTCAAGATTAAGAATCTTTCACTTGGCAACAAGCGCCGCGCGTCAATTGCCCAAGCTCTATTGGGAGACCCAGAATTTGTAGTGCTAGACGAGCCATTCAATGGACTCGACGCAGAAGGTGTGGACGACGTACTCGAGTTGATCAGCGTGCTGAACCGGGATTATGGCACAACCTTTTTACTATCGAGCCATCAACTCCCTTATCTAGAACAGATATGTAGCCATATTGCGATCCTGCACCAAGGAAAAATAACTCATAGCGATACCATAAGTAATTTATTAGGAAGTACTCACACTAAGCTGCAAATCAAGACGCCGAACAGTGAGGCGGCTAGTAAATTATTGGAAGATATTCCTGGTGTAGAACTGCATGGCATCGATTCTGAAGGCTACTTGAATATTAGTGTTGCTGATTCTGACTCTATAGCTATCAATAAGACGCTAGTAGAAAGCCAAATACCAGTGGCAGAACTAATATTGAAACGGGCCTCACTCGCAACTCTATTCCGCGAGATTACCAGCGAGGGCGATTGATGAACGGTCTTCTGGTCGCGATCAAGTCGGAACTATTTGTTGCGCTGCGCACCTTCGCCAGCAAACTTATTGTCGCAGCGCCCGCTCTGGTTGCTGCCGCACAGTTGATGCTGGTAAAACTCACCGAGGCGGGCCAACAGGCGCGAGACACCTTGCTGGGAGAATCCGGTTTTGAGCAGTCGGTAGCTAACAATGCCTATGGCTTCTTCGTAGATGGATTAATTACCGGCCTGACCATGCTTGGACTTCTATTAGTCGCCCAGAGTGCTTATAGTTTTAGCTATGATAGCGACATTGGCAGCATTCGCCATATATTGATCAGGCGCGTAAGTCGAGGCAGCGTGCTCACTGCAAAACTAATTCACCTACATTTACTGGCTCTGTTATCAGTGCTACTTCTCTTAATTACAAGCTACGCTATGAGCGGGATGCTCTGGGAATATGGAGCAATAGTGGAAGATGGTTTTGAACTTATCAGTGAACAGGAGATTCATGAGGAAATTTGGCTAGGTCTTCGCTTGGCGTTAGTACCATTGCCAGCAGCCATTGCCTTTGGACTGCTAATCTCGGTGTCCTCACAGTCTGCAACTCAGGCTGTTACTGCCGCGCTAGGCATTACACTGGCAATAGATATTTTTAAGGGGCTGCTCGGTGATATGTCCAACTATCTGTATGCGAGCTTTCAGCCGTCCTTGATCGATCAATCTTACCTACAATCCGTTAGCCGAATAGTTCGTGGCTACTCCGATATCTTAATAGACGATAGCGTACTGCAATTAAATATGTGGGTACCCTTCCCGGCATTGGCATTATTCTTTGCCGCTAGCTTATGGATCGTACAACGAAGGAAAATATAGGCATGTCTAAAAGTAGAGCGATGCGTGGTACCGCAATATTTTCTCTCATTCAATTATTGCTGCTAACAGGCTGCGTCAGCTACGAACCTGCCATTCTAGTTCCTGCGTTAAACCTATCGGCAGAAGATATTAGACTATCAGATACAGCAGACCCGACGGAGGCCAGAATCGATTTCGGTGTCGAGCTCGGCCTAAACGAAAGTGACTCTCTTAGCAATATCGAAATACTGCCCGGTGTTCGCGTGCGCGGCATCTCGGCCAATGGGCCTGCAGATTCGGCTGGAATTCAGCTAGGCGACATTATTCTTAGCATCGATGGAGCGTTCACTAATCATCCTGATGTTGTTGAGGCTTTGCAGCAGCAGACATCAAGAATTGAGAATACACTCTTTAATGTGCGCAGAAATACCGTGGTATTCGAGGCTACAGTGATACCACGTATGGTCAACAGCAATCCTGCACCTAAAGTATTGTACCGAATCGATCCCATCGCAAGTCGTGCCGCCTATAGCACTGAAATGGTCAGCATCAATCAGCAGCCTATTATCGCTGCTGCACGGGTTGTGGATGTTTATGAACAAAGTCCACTCCACGACGCGGGTATCGAAGCCGGCGATGTGATTTTAGCCATAAACAACGTGCCTCTTAACTCGGCACAGGATCTAGTCAGTCGATTTAACTCAGAGTTCAAACGAGGACAAACGGTAAACGTAACCGTCTTTGATGGAGAATCAGTTTTGGAAAAATACTTCGACCTTTGGGATCCAGGCACACGCGTGAGTGCATTATCATTCGGCCCCCTAATTCGATATCAATCGTCGCTTGCGCCAGACTCGAAGAGCTTCTCCGTGCTGGATCTTTGGCTATTTTCTTTATATAGCTATATCCGAGTAGATGAGGAAAGATCACACAGCATTCTTGGTCTAATAAACTATAGCAGCGACCTAGGCGAACTGATGGAAGAAAAGGACTAAGGGACGTTAAATTAAAGTGATGATCAGGAATTTATTAATCAAGGGCAGGGTGAAATTGACCTTCACGGGTCTTGTCATTTATACGCTACTATCCGGCGCTGTATTTGCACAATCCAGTTATGTTGCCTTTAAACTGGAACGTGAAAATAATTGGGAGCGACAGCTCGCATTTGAAGACCTAAATGGAGATGGCCGGAAAGACATCATTCACTCCAACTACCAAGCCGGGATTGGGCGCGAGTTACATGTATTTCATCAGCAAGCCGATGGGAGCTTCTCCACAACTGCGCAACGTATAGAGATTAAGACCGAAACAATAGCAGTTGCTTTTGCTGATCTCAGAGCCACGCCGGGCACTGAAATCCTGCTGATTTCTAACTCTGGTGTGTTCAGCCTCTCCTCAGCACTCGAAGGTTATAGGGACAATATCAAGCAGTTACTCGAGTGGGAGTTGATCGCCGCCATACCTGATCTAGAAAGGGTCCAATTTATTACCGGCCTAGAAGATATCGATGAGGATGGAGAGATAGATCTACTGCTGCCCGGTGACGGCGTCTACGGCCTTTTCAAAGGCAGAGGCAATGAAATATTCGAGCTAGTATCCACGTTCAGCACAGGCAATGAGTCTCTTTCAGCTGTGCAAAGAGGCCGCCCCAACTCAAGTATGGACGCTCGAATCGCTATCAATGCCGAAGAGGGTATCGTTATCGAGTTGAACATCGAGTCCGATTCCTATTTCGACGGTTTCGTCGAGCAATGGGACGCTAATAAGGAGCCTGCAAGCTCTTTGCTGCGCGCCGAGAGCTGGATGCCCACAGCAATCACTGCACAGTTAAATGCAGACACACTTACGGATATTGCCTACATCAATCAGGGCGCGGACGGCCTCGGACAGCTAAATTTTCACTTTCAGAATGCGCAGAATAAGTTCAATAGCGAACCGGACTGGACCGGTAGCATTGCTACACAAGGTGATATACAACTCGTCGACATGGACAATGACAAACGGCTAGATCTCTTACGCGTAACCGGGGAGGGAAATGACCGTAGTGCCTATTTCTATCGCAATCAGAACGGCACTTTTGATCTAGAACAACCGAGCCAGGTCATGCGCTTCTCGGGCTATGATGTCCGACTCAATATAATCCAACTAGAGAAAAACTCCGGCCCTTTATTAAATGTTAGCTACTACACTATTCCTGTGGTCGACGTGATTCGCAACGCGAGCATCAATCGTTCGCAGCTGATATTTGGCAGCGAAGATGCCGGCGAGAATGAAATCTTCAACCGGCGCCCCGATTCCAGGCTCGACGAGAGCTTCTCGGCGGCAAATGTACGTGGCCTATCCGAACAAATGTCCCTGCAATATGACATCGATGGCGACGGTCGCAAAGACGCTGTCTTTGTTACTGAGAATGGCACACTTGCTGCCAAGAAAATCAACCAAGACCTGACTATCGAGAGCCAGCAGTTTTGGGAATATGTCTCTCCGAACACTGTATTTGAATTTCAGGTATTGCATCTAAATCGGGATAGCAAGCCGGACCTATTGCTGCGCCACGGCACCGCGACTACATTTTTGGTGGCTGCGCCATGATTCGCTCAGCCTCGTTTTTACAAGCATTGTCCCGAATCAGCTTGATGCTGCTCGGTACGATAGCTTCAGCTGCTGAACTGAATTTTAATCAGCAAGATTTCAAGTTGCCATTAGAGACTAAGAACCTTGTCGTCGCAGATCTCAATGGAGACGGATTGCTGGAACTCATAGGGGTAGTAGAGAATGGCTTACAAATCTATTTTCAGACCGAGACTGGCTTCGACTTTGATAGCAATGACAGCATCGAGTTTCCGGGTCAGTCCATTGGTTGGGATCTAAGCAGCCAGTATGGCTTTAATGGCAGCACCTCGATCATTGCCCTGGTCGACGGCAAGGAAGTCTTAGCATGGTCAGTCGAAGATCAGACACTGCTCGCTCCTCAAACTATCAAATCAGACTTAAATGGCTTTTTAACCAAGGGCGTGAACCGACTACATTTTTCAAGAGACATAAACGGCGACGATGTCGACGACTTAATTATTCCCGGCGCGGGTGTTATCAATCTTCACATTAGCAGCCGGCGCGCTGTCTCCGGAGACTTCGACTATCAAGCACCTCTTAGCGTGCGCTCAGAATTGCGCATGCGCACAAACCTCAACGAAGGCCGCCTAGAGCGGCGCACCGGTCAGTCTATTCGTATACCTATGATGGAGCTCAGAGACGTCAATAGTGATGGTTTTGACGACCTGATTTCTCGCACAGAAGAAGAGCTGAAAGTTTTTATCGCCAATACGAATGCCTCATCTTATTTCCCTATTAAGGCGAGTTATTTCCTCGATATTCTAGAGATAGAAGAGAGGCTGGGTGAATTTGATATCGATAATTTAGATTTTTCCAACCTTACTGGACTACTCGCCCTCACTCATGAAGAGATTCTCGACGATGTCGACGGCGACGGAATAGACGACCTGCTACTTCGAGAAGGTGGCAAAGTTTCACTTTTTACTGGTAGTGAGATGGGCATGAACTTTACACAACCTCGTCAGGTTCTTCGCTCGGGCGGTAACGTTCTAGGCACTTTCTTACAAGATGAGAATGAGGACGGATTAAAGGATCTCTGGCTCTGGCGAGTAGAAAGTATCTCAGTAGGAGACATCTTCGTTTGGCTGGCCCTCTCCGGCAGCATAGCAATAGAAGCCTTCATCTATCCAAACGACGGAGAAAGATTCGCACGCCGGCCCTCGCGCAAGGTAACTATAGACCTAAAATTTCCTTCGGTAATCAGCCTATCATCAACCTTCAGAGAAATAGAACGAGAACTTGATGACGTGCGCCTTAAGAAAGAAACAGTTAGCAGCCTCGCCAGCTTGGATGAAAATATCGACCAGCAAGATCTAATACTTATGGTAAGCAATCAAATTCAATTCTTTCTGAACAGCATTCAACCAGAAGACGTACCCGACAACGGTTCTGATTTATTTCTTGGAGCGCTTGATTATTCCCGAGAGCGCGACAACTACGAATTCAATATTCGTGATGTTATCGAAAAAATCGCTATAGAGGGCAATAGCCACCTAGACAAAGTCGCCGGAAGAACAGCCGACTTAACAATCGAATTGCGCCGAGATGGTGTCAACGGAGATATAATTCCAGTCGCGCTCAACAAAGATGAACGCGATGATGTCATCATCTTTACCGAGACAGATAGTAGTCACATTCAGGGATTGCTGTTACTCTCAAATTGAGGCAAATCTCTTTAACCGTGCAATATTGAGACTTTCTGGATAGATACCATGAAACATGCAGTCTGGATAACCCTATTGATCTCGATAGTAGCAGTCAATATAGCTGCCGAGCTTATGTTCTATTTCAGCGGCGTCGCTATTGCCATGTTCTACCGCATTGTTTTGATAACTGGAATCACAATCATCTCAGCTATATTTGTTGGCGCAATACTTTTAGTAGGCGTGTTAGAAGGAGAGAAGCCGCTATCAGGTAATGTGCGTGACACTCTAGGTGCTGATAAAAAGTTGGATTAGCCATAAATGTATTTTTATTGACACCTCCCTCGTTACAGCTAGCTTGATCAGAGTGTTCGATTTTAGCGAGTTGCAATAAAGTAAATTATTAACAGAGCAAATCGACGACTATTCGTGTCAGAATTCTCGATCAAGGCACAGATCAAAAAAATTAATCTAAAAAATCTATAGGCTGCCAAAAAATTCGGTCTCTGCAGAGCTATTTGAGCAAGCAGCGAACACTCCCCCCACGTTGTGCTTTAGCAAGAAATATGGTTACATCAATTTTCGTTCCCTAATTGATAACATTCAAATAATTAATCTATATTTCAATTAGTTAGAAAGAACGCTGGCGATTAAAAGAAGATGAAAAACAGCGCACTGGCTCTCGTATTTTTATTACTACTTACTTCCTGTAGCGATGAATTAAATCGTGCACGTCCCTATATACTAACTACCGCAACCACAGGCGGTGCCTTTTATCCTGTCGGTGTTGCCCTTGCCACCATCGCTCATTCACAACTCGCGGATACTCATGGCATATCTCTCACTGCGATTAGTTCCGCCGGCTCACTCGAAAACGTAAAGTTACTACGTGACAATCAGGCTCAGTTTGCCATCCTGCAGGGCCTGTTTGGCGCTTGGTCATGGGCGGGCGAAGGGCCGGTAAGCTCGCCGCAGACTCATATGCGCAGTGTCAGTGCCCTCTGGCAAAACGTCGAACACTTCGTTCTGCTTAGTGAGCTCACAGCGGCCGGTGAGATCATGGATTTGGATAGTCTAGACGATGAGCGTTATGTGCTTGGTGCTAGAAATTCTGGAGCCGAACAGACCGGTAGGTTTATTCTCGAGACGCTCGGCATAGACTACGAAGAAAAAATGAATCTGGCCTACATGGGTTATGGTCCTACTACTAGCGCGATTCAAGACGGCAATATCGTCGGCATGAATATCCCCGCCGGCGCGCCTGTCAGCTCGATCACACAGGCCTTTGCCCTGCTTGGCAATCGCATGACCGTGCTCAATTGGACACAGAAAACCCTCGACAAGATAAATTCCCGTTACCCGTTATGGGCTTGGTACGAACTTCCTGCGGGCACGTATCCTAATCAAGATGAATTAATACGCACCATAGGTTCACCCAATGTCCTGGTGACGCGTGCTGACATCCCTGAAGACATCGTCTATAACGTGACTAAAGTTATCTGGGAAAACCTAGCCACACTGCAGGAAATCCATGGCGCAACCAAGGACATGCGCCTCGAGATCGCTATCGACGGATTAGGTGCCCCTCTTCATCCCGGTGCCATTCGTTACTATCGAGAGATCGGTCTCAAAATACCTGAGCGCCTGATACTCAAAGAAACGAGCACGACTGAAGACCAAACAAAAGGAGCCCAGAATAGTTCATGAAATCTAACTATCTGCGCTGGGCTGCGTTCTTCTTCGCCCTGTTTCACATCTACTGCAACGTATTTGCTAGCATTTCCGAGCTTTGGCTCTCGGCCATTCACTTCGGCGGTTTCTGTGCGCTCTGCGCTCTTATAAGCAATGAATCCCCGACGGTACAGCCCAAGTCTGTCACCTATTGGATCAATATCCTCCTCGCTGTTGTCGCTGTATCGACCTCGGCCTATCTGATCCTATTTGAGAATTCTCTCTATGCTAGGGAGACCGAATATATTCTCAGCGACTATATCTTTTCCTTAGTCGCCATCGGACTAGCGATAGAGTTTACACGACGTACTACCGGCTGGTTTATGCCGGTGCTAATCTTGATCAGCCTATCTTATATATTATTCCTAGGAAGATACATTGGGGGCGTGTTCTCCTTCCCCGGGCTCAGCCTCGAAACCGTACTTTATCGTAGCTTCTTCACTAGCGAAGGCATGTTCGGGCTCACTGCACAGATATCCTCTACATTTGTCTTCATGTTTATTATTTTCGGATCTTTCTTGCTTCGATCCGGCGCTGGAGACTTTATTGTCAGGCTAGCGCAGTGCTTAGCGGGCCGTTACACCGGCGGTGCAGGATTGGTAGCCGTAGTCGGCTCCGGCTTGATGGGTTCGGTCTCCGGGTCGGCTGTCGCCAACACCGTCTCTACTGGTGTGATTACAATTCCGATGATGAAAAAATCTGGATTTCCTGGGAAATTTTCGGCAGGTGTTGTCGCAGCCGCATCGACCGGTGGCGCATTAATGCCGCCAGTTATGGGAGCCGGCGCCTTCGTTCTCGCGAGCTATACACAGATCCCTTATTTGACGATCATCGCCGCCTCTACACTACCCGCCATACTTTACTTTCTTACAGTGTGTTACTTCGTGCGCATCGAAGCGAAACGTCTAGGCCTAACTCTGACGGCAGCCGAGGATACCGAAAAAATCTCTACCGTATTGAAAGAAGGCTGGCATTTCATAATACCCATGATCGTTTTGGTAAGCTTTCTCGTAATAGGCAGAACTCCAACTACTTCAGCCGCATTTGCCATCATCAGCGTCATCGGCGCCTCATGGTTATCTTCCACCCCCATGCGCCTGCCCGATATATTCGATGCTACGGTCGAAGGTGTAAAGACCATGGTATCCACGGCACTTCTATTAGTTGCAGTTGGCATCATAATTAATGTAGTGACGACCACCGGTGTGGGAAACGCCTTCTCGCTGATGATCGTAGAATGGGCACAAGGCAGCTTGCTAATAACACTCGTTCTGGTTGCTCTAGCCTCTCTCGTATTAGGCATGGGCCTGCCGGTAACAGCGTCGTATATCGTATTAGCAACACTTTCGGCTCCACTAATATTCGACCTGATCTCACAGTCACAATTGCTCATAGCATTGGAGGCTGGTGACCTACCCTCTAATGTAGCCGCTACCCTCAGCTTATTCGGCGGTGACCCACTGACCGCACTGCAAGAGATGCCGTTAGAGATGAAGCAGCTTATTCGCCAGGAGATGCTGGAACCGGAAATGCTCACCGGCATGCTGCTAAGCGCACACTTGGTGATTTTCTGGCTATCGCAGGACAGCAATGTCACGCCACCTGTGTGTCTCGCCTCGTTTGCCGCAGCCGGAATAGCAGGAACACCGCCTATGGCCACGGGACTCACTAGTTGGAAAGTCGCTAAAGGTCTGTATCTAGTGCCGGTGCTATTCGCCTATTCACCGTTAATATCAGGAAGCTGGCCGGAACGCATAGAGGTCTTCATATGGTCTTGCATGGGCCTATATGCTCTTGCTGGTATTCTACAGTGGCATCTCGAAGCAAAGATAAACGTAGGGATCGCTGCGCTACTTATGGTCAGTGCAACGCTCTTAATGTGGACCCCATTTCCTATTGTGTATCACTTTGTAGGTGCGGCAATTTTATTCGGCATTGTCTTCATGCAAAACCGCGCGATAAAAGCCACAGCAGACAGTCCAGCCTAAAAAAGTAAATCCAAATTACCTAACCGTACACTATACTAATCAAGAGTAAATCATGAGTAATCACACAGCCAAGCAAATACATCTCATCAGCCGCCCCAACGGCATGCCTACAGCCGAGAACTTCAATCTTGTTGAAGTTGAACTTCCATCACCAAACGGTGGTGAAGTGTTAGTTAAGAATCTCTATATGTCCGTTGACCCGTATATGCGCGGTCGCATGCGCGAAAATGCTGTCTATGCCGAAGCCTATGCTCTTGATTCCGTCATGTATGGCGGCGCGGTGGGCGAAGTCGTTGAATCTGCCGACCCCTCACTTAAGGCTGGCGATATCGTCCTCAATGGAGCCGCATGGCAGGATAAGTTCATAGCAAAAGCGAACACCGTTAGTAAGGTGATTCCTTTTGATCCCGAACAACTCTCACTCTATATAGGGACACTAGGGATGCCCGGCCTGACCGCCTATGTGGGCTTATTTAAATATGGAGAACCCAAAGAGGGCGAGACGGTCTTTGTTTCCGCTGCGTCTGGTGCCGTAGGCGCTAACGTTTGTCAGATAGCTAAGCTCAGGGGATGCCGCGTAATTGGGAGCGTCGGCAGCGATAAGAAAGGGCAGTGGCTGTTAGATGAATGTGGCGTAGACGCCGTAATTAATTACAAGACATGCGGCAACATAAGCAAGGCTCTAGCTGAGGCGGCACCCGAGGGCGTAGACGTTTATTTTGAAAATGTTGGGGGCGACCATCTACAGGCTGCACTCGACGTTATGAACCCTTTCGGTCGCATCGCCGCCTGCGGTATGATCGCGAGCTACAATAATGCCGAACCCGTGCAGGGACCGAATAACTTGATGCTGATTGTTGGCAAAAAAATTCGAATCAATGGTTTTATCGTGTCCGATCACGGGGATATGCGCGATCAGTTCTTGTCCGAAATGATTCCGTGGATACAAGCAGGAAAAGTAAAGAGTCGAGAGACTGTATTAGAAGGAATCGACAACGCAGTAGATGCATTCCTCGGCCTATTTAGCGGCGAAAACTTCGGCAAGATGATTGTGAAACTATAAGCATAGTCTCCGCTAATTTTTAGCATAAAAAGCTAGGTACCGATCTAATGCGTTGGCGAACTCCCTCTTATCGGTCTCGCTCATTTGAGCGGGGCCGCCGGCATGAATACCACTGCTGCGCATAGTGTCCATGAAGTCACGTATATTGAGCTTCGCCTTAATACTATTTGCAGAAAACATCTCTCCGCGCGGGCTCAAGACTTGCGCACCCTTGCTGATCAATTCATCCGCTAAGGGAATATCACTAGTGATTACCAAGTCGTCCTGCTGCGCCCTGCGCACGATCTCATCGTCCGCCACATCGAACCCTTGACCGACTTGAACCGCGGTGATGTTCTTAAACGGAGGCGTCTGCATGGCTTGATTTGCAATTAGGCACAGAAAGACTCCGGTCCGCTCCGCCGCGCGAAACAGAATCGCCTTAATTGGCTTTGGACAGGCATCTGCATCGACCCAGATCGTCATGAAAAAATTCCAGTGCGCTGATCAAATATTTTCCTAAAAATTGTTATAGTTCGGATAGTAATGATGCTTAATCCTTCAAGTCTTCGACAGCCAGATTATGACTCAGGTAGTTCGAGCCAGAAAGATTTTCAAATAACGTAGTCTTTAAAAGCTTATCCATTATCGGACCTTTAACCTCAGATAGATGCAGCTTGATACCAAGCTCGTTTAGTGTCTGATTGATTTTTTCCAAGGTCTGTAGCGCACTCATATCGATCGCATTCACAGCGGTGCACATTAGAATTACGTGCTCCAGCTTGGGCTTTTTTGCCATCAGACTAAAGATAAGCTCCTCAAGGAAGCGTGTATTCGCGAAGTAGAGACTCTCATCAATGCGAACCGACAAAATATTATCAAAGGTTTCGACATCATGCCTTTGTACGTTCCTGAAATGCTCAGTCCCAGAAACTCTGCCGATTACAGCCACGTGTGGCTGCGAAGTCTTGTACAGATGCATCAATATCGAAGCTAGAACCCCGGAGGCAATACCAACCTCCACACCCACCAACAATGTCAGCAACAAAGTAATAAAAACGGCGACGAAATCGGTTTTCGAATAATTCCATGATTTTCCTATTGCCGAAAAATCTAAGAGCGGATAGACCGCCACTAATATAATTGAGGCCAGAGCTACCTTTGGCAGCCAATACAGTAAGGGCATAAGCAGCAAAGCAAAAAAGGCGATGAGCGCAGCCGTTATCAGCCCTGCTGCTGGTGTCGCTGCACCCGCATCGAAATTAACCACTGAGCGGGAGAAGCCACCGCACACCGGGAAACCGCCAGATAATGACACAGCAATATTAGCAGCACCCAAGCCAATCAGTTCCTGATCCAGCTCGATCTGCTCCCTACGTTTAGCCGCTAATGTTTGAGCTACCGAAATTGATTCAACAAAGCCAATGATGGAAAGTAAAATGGCGGACCAGAACAGGTTTCGAATGAGTTCTAGCGAAAAGTCTGGAACAGTCAGCTCAGGCAGCCCCGCAGGCACAACGCCAAGCAACTGAACTCCCTGTTGATCGAGCCGAAATACATAGCAGAGAAAACCAGTTAGCAAGGCAACGATAACAGGGCCACTTCGAGAGATACTGGTCACGAGCCTACTACCGAGACCCATTTTGATGAGCAATGAACTAAGCCCTGTTCTACACCAAATGATAATCGCTATGGACCCGAGGCCGAGAACCAAAGTAATCCAATTGACCTCGCCCATCGAATCACCCAAAGAAGAAAGTAGCTCAACAATATTCTGACCGCTCGAAGTTGTGCCGAGCAGATACTGTACCTGGCTAAGGCCGATAATAATCGCGCTGGCAGTAATAAATGCACTGATGACTGGGTGGGATAAGAAGTTAGCCATGAAACCGAGGCGCATCAGCCCCAACATCAACAGGAATACACCAGAGAGGAATGCCAGTGTTAGAGCTGCAGTGAGAAGCTGTGAAGAATCGCTGATACCAAGCTTACTCAGCGCGGCAGCTGTCATCAACGAAAGCACTGCGACCGGGCCTACGGAAAGAGTATTGCTCGTGCCAAAGAGCGCATAAATAGATAGGCCAACAATGCTTGCGTAGAGCCCGGCTTGAGGCGGTAGGCCGGCAATCAGAGCAAGGGCCAATGCTTGCGGCACCAGCATTATCGACACGATAACTGCAGCTATAGAGTCGTCGATTAGCTTTACCTTGTCGTAGTCCCGGCCCCATCGGAGAATGGGCAAGTAATGCGAAATTGAAATTGTTCTACTCAAGGAGTTACTCAGTTTATCTAGGGTGATTTTTTGTCTAGCTCAACCACTCAAATCAATGGTTAGAGACTCTTCAATTAGTTCTTCTTGCGACCGATCATCCCTGCACACTTTACACAACCGAATAACCCAGAGACTGTCAACATTATTAGAAATAATGTGATAGCTAAACCCCATCCAACGGCAGGTATGATTAACGGGAGCATAAAACCATACTGATCGAAGATCTCATTATTAAGTTCATCTATCCTTGTGAAAGCAGGCTTCTCAAATCGATGATCGCGGCATTCGCTCGTGATATATAATTCGCCATAGCGAGGGAATGGTTTGCGAATATACCGAATCCAGAACCATTTAAAATGATTGGGAAGAAAATTGATCGCTGACTCGCTTCCAATTCTCGAATAATCTGGCTAAGACTCGCCTCTGCATTTTTGTCCTGCAATACATCCTGAAAATCCACTTCAACAGCCTGGAGAAAGTGCATTAATGCCCAAGTAGCCCCACGCGCCTCATAGAAAATATCATCAATCTTCAGCCAAGGTGTCTTAATCGATACATCGGGACGTACCGGCATAGATTGTGCATCAGCTATCTCTCCAGCCCTGCCCGTATCCAATCGCTGCGCTCTAACACTCGCACTTAATCGCTGCGACAAACTGCCGAGCCTAGACTCGACAGCCAAGAGCCAATCTGCAAGATTATCTGCTCGGGCATAAAACTGGGCGTCACTGTTATCTGCATCACTGATACGCTCCAAATATGAATCGAGACGGTCTATCGCCTCTGCGTATTCGCTTTCCGTTGGTGGAAACAACCAGCTGTCATTACTGAAATGAAATTTTGGTTCACTGATGATTAAATCAGGATCTTCTGTAGATTGAGACTGTGAACGACTAAAGCTCTCACGAAAGGTGCGCGCAAGATCACGCACCTGGACTAAGGCGCCGAATTCCCAGTTTGGGATATTATCAAGATAAATTCCGGGTGGAAGAACATCGTTACTAAGATAGCCACCTGGTTTCTCTAATAATTTTTCCGCAACTGTAACCAGTGCCACCACGGTTGTGCTGCCTACTACATATTCTTTACTTGCCGATGTCAGCCTCTCTGCCGCTTTTTGCTGAACAGAAAAGGGGGCTGGCTCGCTGCTCCAGTATAAGCCAAGCAACACAACAAAAATGACAACGAAACCCGAGCTAGTAAGGTATACCAGTTTAGATATGCCCCCATCACGGGCGAGGGAGAACACTGTGGCTAATCGAATTTTAATGGAGGTCGATGACATAGGTCAGTTTAGCACCTAGGGATAACTTAGTGTATTTTCACCTGATGCGATGAAATAGCAGAATAGAATACTTTCGCGCTGAGCTATTCTTCG
>Ga0308016_10000545_pt1 | contig 19072 bp, 9 predicted proteins | sample Neamet233_FD_203129 | JGI IMG/M metagenome (GOLD analysis project Ga0308016, IMG submission 203129) | Marine microbial communities from water near the shore, Antarctic Ocean - #233 | ecosystem: Environmental > Aquatic > Marine > Unclassified | place: Southern Ocean | collected 2014-07-28
CACCACAGTAAATCAGAATGTGCTTCTCGTTGTAAATCATAGTTAAGGAAATTACGAGGTCGCAATCGTTTGACATTCCATTGGTGGAGGTATTCATGACTAAACAGGCTCACTAAGTCTCTATACTCATCTTCATGGCCCGGCATAAGGCATTGACGTGGTAGCATTGAAGTTTGTGAATTGAGGTGCTCAAGTCCACCTCTCATGTTCTCAGTCAATTGGATGACCGTAACATAATTGTCCCAAGGAGGTATTCCGAATAAGGCGTGATGTTCTTTGACGACTCGGTCCATATCGAGTTTGAATCGTTCCAACATTCCAGTATCGACCGAATGGCCACCACTGTCCCACAATTTGAGGTGATGTGTACGTCCTTCGACGACCCACGAATCCATCACATTCGGGTTGCATTCGATGATAGCGTCGATGAATTCATCACGCTGTGGTGAGGTGAAGCAATGAGTGGTACCTTGATTTGGTGTCAATTCACCTTTACCAGTCCGGCTTCCAGTATCGGTGTATTGTGTAGCAGGCATCCATCCTTCCGGTGCATGTAATTCGACAATATGCTCCATGTTCATTCGAGCCGAATCGATACCCTCAGTCGGCATGAACCAGGTAAATGGTGGCATCATGTGCAGATGGGTGGAGTCCAAATGATTGCCTCGAACCGAAAGGTCGGTTGCAAGCAGCCGATAGGTCACCATCACGGTGTTGGTGTCTGGTGACAGTTTGATACGCATGGCGTCGACATCTTTTCGATGTGCCGACAGAACATTTCCTGATTGGTCGGTCGCCACAAAATCGGTCATGTGCTGAATCGGTTCACGCAGGAAATAGGACCCAGGGACCCATCGAGGGAAATGGACGGTGAGATTCGAGGCGGTAAAAGGACCGTTGATCTCGATACCAACGCACAAACGTCGAGATTCACCTTCTGTAGCGTCGATGAGGAAGCGGATGCCTGAGGATGGGCGGCTCATAGACCAAGTTCAGTAGAGGCAGTAGAAAGGTTCTCTGCTGAAATGCGGAGTAACTCATCATTACATTCGATAAGAAATCGTCGATTTTCCTCCGCGATCTCAGGTTCTCCACAGCGCCCAATAAGACGTTCAAGTAAGCGAGCACGCTCAATCACATCAACCGAATCATCGCGAATAATGTTCCAACGCAAAGCGTCGATTTCGTTGCTTTTTTTACCTTGCATCCAACGGCCTGCTACTGTAAATAGGCCATGCTCAAGTAGCAGTTGAATCGCAGTATCCTCCAATGAATTACATTGCAAACGGAGTTCTTTGACCAATAATTTCATCGTTTGACCATCGGCATGTTGGGCGATTTCAACCAACACTTCTCCCGCGTTGTGAACAGCAGATGAAAGCAAAGGGGTGGATTTGAGGCCACGTTTGAGAACCTCCTTCATGCTGTCCTCAGACAACGTTTCACCGTTATCGACTATGGCTTGTAACGCGGCTTCACAAACACTGTTATTTTTATCGTGAAGAGCAGCAGTACGGTGCTTTGCATTTGCACCTTGGCTGAGAACTGCCAGTCGTCGGAGTGCACTGTTGTCATGCGTTTGAAATTGTTCTGCATAAAGTGCCGCATCTTTGCCTTTGAGCAATGCCTCAGCCGCTTTCCGTGTACATGTCAAATCATCGTCTTCAATCAGCAGCAGTGCGATTTCAGTCGTATCTTGAGAGAATTCACCGAGCAGATTTGCAGCACAACGGCGCGCATCAAGCCAGGAATGAGTCGCCAAAGTTCGCAAAGTTTCGACGCCTTGTTTCGGTGCCCATTTGCGATGAGCTTCAAGTGCTTTTGAGCGAAACCAAGCATCCTTATCGTTAAGCAAAGGTACGAATCCATCGAGTGCCCGAGGGATGTCAGTATCGAACAAGACACGGATAGCGCGCCTACGCTGACGCACATCCTTGTGCTTTAAGCGAGCGATTTCGCTGTCGAGACCGCCACGCGCCATGCTGCACCGAACAGACGGTGCCTCATAGGGATGTGCCTCACTCTTCTTCAGAGGAGGTAATCTCAACAACGGACTTTGGGCCCATGTTCACTTCCATGTTGTGTTGTTCCACCATGTCGTATTCGAGAAGGTTTTCTCGCTTTGAGCGAATACGTTCGAGTCTCAAACCTTGGTGTGCTCCGATCAAACGCCTTTGCAGTGCACGTTCATATCGGTCGCTGATTTCTTGTAATTCAGTTTCGGATTCAGCCATGTGAATCATTTCTTCGAAACCTTCTGTTCTTCGGTTTCGAGAAAGGAAAGTGAATGCGAGGTAAAGCGCACTGGGCCCACCGATTCCAATGGTGACCAAATCCCATTCTTGAAGATTGATATCGATGACTGGAATATCGACTCCTGCGAATGGTTTTGAAGCAGAACTGAACGAGTCAGTTCCAGCATCTTCTTCGACTTTATCAGATACGCCGTCGTTGTCATCGTCTTGATCAGCATTATCACCAGTGCCATCTTCATCGTTATCCCACCATTCATTGGCATCATCAGGGAATGCATCTTCACAACGTTCGAGCGTTCCAATTGTGTCACAGAGCAAGGAATCCTTCACGATCTGAATCTGATTCGCATCGGTGTAAACCGGATTGCTTGGGTCGACTCGACCATCATTGTCTCGATCGTTGAGTGAACAATCACCATTGACTGCATTGTATGTGTTTGGTCCGAGTTTGACAAAGCGGCAATTGTCTCCTCTTCCGTCTTGGTCATCATCAATCCATTGGGTCTTCTCATTTGGAAATTGGTCATCATCATCGTCATAGCCATCGTTGTCAGTATCGAGGGTACAATCTTTCAACTCACCATTTTCCACATCATAGCATCTGTCAGCATCATTATCGCCGAGGCCATCACCATCGTAATCTTCCCATTCGTTCGCATCATTGATGAAGGCATCAGGATTCTTACCCCATGTATTGTCACCATGACCGTCCATGTCGGTATCGTTCCATTGCGTTGGGTCACGTGGGAACATGTCAGGATTGTTACCGGTCATGTTTTCTCCGTATCCGTCGTAATCAGAATCTCGCCATTGAGTAGGGTCGTATTCGAACTCATCGGCATTATCACCAATTCCATCCAAGTCACTGTCAATTGTTTCAGAAGCATCGTTCGGGAACATGTCGGCATTGTCGCCCAATCCATCTCTGTCACTGTCGAGGTGTTCGGAAGCATCGTAGGGGAAAGCGTCTGCATCGCGTCCATCTTGGTCATCTCCGTAAAGATCGCCATCAGAGTCTTCGTATTGGGTGCGGTCAAATGGGAACATGTCAGCATCGTTGCCGTCAGGGTTGTCTCCGTATCCATCGCCATCGGAGTCTTCGTGTTGTGTTCCATCTTCAGGGAAGGCGTCATCTTCTTCTCCAACTTCATCTCCGTCTTCATCGCTGCATTGCGATGAATCGTTCGGGAAAGCATCTCCAGATTCAATTCTCAATCCTGTTTCATCATCAAGAATCCACACATAGTCGTCTCCACAGCCATCGCCATCAAGGTCCTCGTGTTGAGTTGTATCATACGGTAGACTGTCAGCCTGTCCATATGGATAAGCCAACCATGTTGAAGAGGCATCACTGTAACCATCTCCATCCGAGTCAATACATCCATTTCGGTCCATGGTGCTGTTTCCGTTCTCATAGAGACAAGCGTCAGGATTGTAGGCCCATTCTTCGCTGTTATCTCCATAGCCATCATCATCAGAATCCATCCATTGGGTCTGTTCATTCGGGAACATATCAGGTTCAGAACCGTTCAGGTTATCTCCATAGCCATCATCATCAGAATCCATCCATTGTGTTGATTCATCAGGGAAGTCATCATTGTTCATCGATTCATTTTCCGCATGGTCAAGGTATCCATCATTGTCCCAATCTTCGGTATTAGTTGTAGCAGAATATGGTTCAGGGTCTTCTGCGTTACTGATTCCATCACCATCATCGTCAACACAAGCAAGTCGGTCTACCCAACTTGTTCCATATTGGTTTGGACAAGGGTCTGTTTGGTCATCGTAACCATCGTTATCACGGTCTTCGCAACCGTAGAAGGATTCGTTGGTACCATCTTGGCCAGCACGGAGGGTGGACGTTCCGGGTTGGTTTGGACATTGATCTGGTGTATTTCCATCCATTTCATCACCATATCCATCGCCGTCCATGTCACGCCATTGCGTGTTATCGTCTTCGAAATCATCATGCGCATCAGCCCAGTCATCGCCATCGGAATCAAGGCATCCGTAGAATGGCATTGAGCTGTTTCCTGCAGTAAAGCGGCATTGGTCACCGTCATAACCGTTCATATTATCTCCGAAACCATCGCTATCGGTATCTTGCCATTGCGATGGTTCATTCGGGAATGCATCCGGTTCATTTCCGCTCAAATTGTCACCATATCCGTCGTTATCAGAATCGTTCCATTGAGTTGAATCCTCGGGGAATCGGTCGATGTTCAGGGATTGATCGAACGAGTTGTCAGTGACACCGTCGCCATCCCAATCGATAGTCGAAGAGGTCGGATTTTGTGGAAGTGGGTCATTCATATCGCTCACACCATCTTGGTCAGCGTCAGGGCAAGCCAATTGGTCAACCCAACTGTTTCCGTAGGAGAACGGGCATGGGTCACTGTAATCTTCGTAACCATCGCCATCTTCATCGTAACATCCATATTCTGTCATGTTGCTCCATTGACCGTTTGAATTGTTATAATAGGCACTTAATGTAGAAGTTCCAGCATCATACTGGCATGAATCGGGTGTTGTTCCTGTTTCATTGTCACCGTAACCATCGCCGTCTTCATCCGACCATTGAGTAATGTCAGAAATGAAAGCATCAGCACCATCATAGATACTCCAATCCCCATCAGGGTTTGAGGTTCCATCGCCATCAGAGTCAGCACAACCGAGGCGGTCAAGCGTTGAATTTCCATTTGAGTTGACACAATCATCGGCATTGTTTCCATTTTCATCGTCACCATATCCATCACCATCGGAGTCTTCGTGTTGTGTCCAGTCGTTCGGGAATGCGTCAGGGTTGGTGCCGTTTGGATTATCACCATACATGTCCATGTCAGTGTCGTTCCATTGTGTGGAGTCGTTCGGGAACATGTCGGTATTATCACTCTCATTGAATGCATTATCTAGATAGGAATCATTATCCCAATCTTGGATGTCATCAGTCGCTAGGTTTGGATATGGGTCGTAGGGGTCGCTGATACCATCTTGGTCAGTATCGGCACAACCGAATTGATCGACCCAACTGTTTCCATAGGTGAATGGACAAGGGTCGGAGAAGTCATCGTAACCATCACTGTCGCTATCAGGGCAACCATAGAAGGTGGCATTTTCATTCATTTCACTGGTGAAATTGTAGTCGATGGTCATGGTTGAAGTTCCCGCGGCACCCCCGCAAGAATCTGGATTTGTTCCTGCTGTATTGTCTCCATAGCCGTCGCCATCATAGTCATCCCATTGAGTTGCATCGTCGTCGAATGCATCTTCGCGGTCGGCGTGAGAATCACCATCCGAATCTGGGCATCCTTGTGAAGGGCCCATGCTGACGTTTCCAGATAAATACGGGCAACTGTCTTCGTAATTGTCGCCGTAGCCATCACCATCGGTATCTTCCCATTCAGTATCATCGAACGGGAACGCATCAGGGTTGTTTCCAGTTGCGTTATCTCCGTATCCATCATCATCTGAGTCTTCGAATTGAGTTGCATCGTAAGGGAACATGTCGGCCTCGTTGTCACCGTAGCCATCGCCATCCGAGTCATCCCATTCGTCGCTGTTATTTACGAACATGTCAGGGTTATTGCCCGAGGCATTGTCACCGTAGCCATCATCATCATCATCTTCGAATTGAGTGGCGTCGTAAGGGAACATGTCGGCATTGTTCCCGTAGTAATTATCTCCATAACCATCACCATCGGAGTCTTCTTGTTGTGACCAGTCATCCGGGAATGCATCAGGATTGTTTCCTGAGGCGTTATCGCCGAAGCCATCCCCATCTTCATCTTCGAATTGAGTTGAATCGTAAGGGAACATGTCGTCATAGTTGTCACCATGACCATCACCGTCGGAATCTTCCCATTCATCGGCATTGTTCGGGAATGCATCAGGGTCGTTACCTGAGGCGTTATCGCCAAACCCATCATAATCAGTATCGTTCCATTGGCTTGAATCATACGGGAATTCATCGCTGTTATCGCCGTAACCATCACCGTCGGAATCCTCAGTTTCTTCCGCGTCATTATCGTCCACGTCACTGAGATTACTATAGCCATCATCATCATTGTCAACACAACCGAAGACATCGATGTAACTGGTTCCATAGGTCGAAGTGCAGGAGTCGGGGAAGTTTCCGTCTGCATTGTCACCGTATCCATCATCGTCAGCATCTGACCATTGGGTTGATGCGCCAGGGAAATCATCGCCAGCATTACTCCATCCGTCACCATCAGAATCGAAACATCCGTTTTTGTCTTCATCGCTGGTTCCATACATCAATGGGCATTCATCCCAACCTGTGCCTTCTTCAGCATAGTCGAGATCTTCATCTTCGTAGCCATCGTTATCGAAATCAAACGGACTGGTGTCTGGTCGGTAGGCGTTGGCCATCCATTGTCCTGGCCAATGTGCTTCACGGGTGCTGTTCCAACTTGGATTAGCCCAATTATCGCCGAGGCCATCACCATCAGCATCCGACCATTGTGTGTCTTTGTTGTGGAAATCATCGCCCAAGTCCGACCAGCCATCGCTATCGGTGTCGATGCAGCCAAGGCGGTCTTCGGTACTGGTTCCGTAATTGTACGGGCATGCGTCTTGGATGTTGGAAATGCCGTCTTGGTCGGAATCTTCAGTAGCGTACTTCAGATCGCCATTGGTGTTATCGTAGTAGGAAATGTGTATATCATCATTGGAATCAACAGCGATTGAGGTGTACTGGCCCACAATTCCAGAGGTGTCAACGGAAGTAAGAACCCAAGAACCACTCTTATTGGTCGCGTACTTGAGGTCGTCATTGGTGTCATCAAAGTAGGAAATGTGTACATCATCATTGGAATCAACAGCGATTGAGGTGTACAAGCCCACAGTTCCAGAGGTACCAACGGAAGTGGTGACCCAAGAACTACTCTTATCGGTCGCGTACTTGAGGTCGCTATTGGCGCCATCAAAGTAAGAAATGTGCACATCATCATTGGAATCTACAGCGATTGAGGTGTACGAGCCCACACTTCCAGTAGTGTCAACGGAAGTAACAACCCAAGAACCACTCTTATTGGTCGCGTACTTAAGGTCGCTATTGGTGTAATCAAAGTAGGAAATGTGCACATCATCATTGGAATCAACAGCGATTGAGGTGTGCGAGCCCACATTTCCAGAGGTGTCAACGGAAGTAACAACCCAAGAACCACTTTTATCGGTAGCGTACTTGAGGTCGTCATTGGTGTCATCAAAGTAGGAAATGTGCACATCATCATTGGAATCAACAGCGATTGAGGTGTGCGAGCCCACATTTCCAGAGGTGTCAACGGAAGTAAGAACCCAAGAACCACTCTTGTCAGTCGCGTACTTGAGGTCGTTATTTGTGCTATCCCAGTAGGAAATGTGTACATCATCATTGGAATCAACAGCGATTGAGGTGTAATAGCCCACATATCCAGAGGTGTCAACGGAAGTAACAACCCAAGAACCACTCTTGTCAGTAACGTACTTGAGGTCGTTATTGGTGTCATCAAGGTAGGAAATGTGCATATCATCATTGGAATCAACAGCGATTGAGGTGTAATAGCCCACATATCCAGAGGTGTCAAGGGTTTCGAGCAGCGACGTCGTTGCGGTTCCAATGTGCATCGGTTCGGATTCGGTCAAATCAGTAGGGGCTGAAGACTCGTTTTCAAGGGCCATTCCAGCAAGGGCAGAGAAGGTCAACAGCAAGCAAACGAGTAAACTTCCAGCGGTGAGCGCGGTTCGGTTCATGTTTGGAGGTTTAGCATAAGGCACTTCAATACTTTCTATCAAGCGCATCCAAACATTTGATGCTCAACGTTTGAATTCATCAAAATTGAAGCCGTCAGCGTCATCATCCCAGTCTTCAGCACCGGGTTGAGCGAGATTTGGATGCAGCATCATTTGCAACATCGGCCAGAGCCGGAAGAAGGAAGGGGATGCCTCCCACATCAGTTGAATCATCGGATGTTCACTCATTGGAATGCCACCTTCGCCTGGTGGTGGCAGGTCAGGTGGTAATTGACGCAAATTGGCAATTAAGTCCTGTAATGCAAGGCATTCTTGTTCATCGACCATCTCGAGTTCTTCACACGTTTCAATGGTTAATTCAAGTAAATCCGCCAACTCATTCGGATTCATCGGTCCAGTCTCGGTATCTCGGACATCGATTGGACCAAACGAGACCGGTCCTAAATCGGTTGAGAATAATTCTTCACCTTGGCGTTCAAGTTTCATCAGATGTTGTCCGGCAGTGTTGCCAAGAGGGACAAGAGCAAATCCACCGTCGACGATTCGAGAGGCGAGCCATTCTGGTAACTCACTGATTTGTCCAGTGATCAACACTCGATTGAGTTCTCCCGGGAACGCGACTGGAGCAACCTCAATCGCCTCCAATACTCGAGATTCAACGGTTGGCCAATGGGTGAGGCGAGCTTGAACATGTTCTATGGCAAGACTCGACGGGTCAAGCAGTCGAACTCGACCATGTTCACCGACAATCATTGCGATGAGTGCAGCGATGTAGCCGCCTTTCGCACCGACCACGACCACTTCTTGACCTTCAGACAATTCCAGATGGTGCAATAAGGTGACAATCATATGAGGTGCTGAGATAGTTTTGAGACCGCCTTGCTCGGTTTCAATGAAGGGAATGGGGCGGTCGGCGAAAAACGGCTCAACATCGTAATCGGTGAAATCAGCAATGTCGACCTCGAGCATGACTTTCTTGACATGAGCAGGAACCTCTATGCCGCCTTTTTCAAGGCGCTGAAGCAGGCCAAGCATGTCCGTCATCAAGAATGGAAAACCGCCGGCCCATGTAAAGGATGTTCTCAATTTTCCTTAAATCGATGAAAAACTGAACTCATTTCATCTCTAACCATGCAAAGAAGGAAAAGATTGGAAGAAGTATCAAGATGGCACGATTAATTTTTCTTTGCTGGTCAACATATTTGACGGTCGGTTCAGGTGAGACTTCAATCGATTTTGCGCTTCTCGACCGGCGAGCAAGGTTGACTTTTCGTTCAATGTGTGAGAGGACTTTGTTTCGTAATTCCGGTTGGCGACTGTTATCCATACCTTGCCCAACAATGAATTTGACCGAATATTGGTCGGCTAAGATAAGCGCAGCCTCAACAACTCCGGTAATGTTTGTCAAATTGTGCATATCGATTCGTATCGACATTCCATCGCTTTTGATGTGACTCAATACACGCCAGTTCCCTTGCCCTTCATTGAATCGATACAACAGTTCACGTGCATGGACCAAAGGCTGTTTACCAAGAAATACAGGGCGTTTGCGTCGTGCCAGAAACGGTCCAAGCAACAACGAGCCAATCAGTGGCGGCATGCACATCAAAGAGGCCAGTCTCTTGAGTTCTCCTGGATCGGTTAAGATTGAAATGACCGATAAACTGAATCCAAGATACAAACCCAAAAATGCCCCTGCCTGAAGGCCGATTCCAATACCAACCGGTTCCCCCTCCGTGAGGCTCATGCCCCCTCTATGCGGGCTTTGCACATCAAGACTCGCCTTTAATCAAGGAAAACTTCATCAGTTGGTCTTCATTACAGGTGGTATGGAGAAGAATGGTTTGCTTAACCGCAGCCGTGAGCGTAAAGTCGGACTTTGGGTGTTCGGTATCGGTGCTTTTTTCTTCGTATCATTTTTCCTTGCCCCGCTTCTTTTACCGGCCGGTAGTGTGCCGGACCTTGGTGCACGAGCCAACGCTTTGGATTATGCAACAGAGGACGGTACTTTTTCGAATGGTAATACTCCAGACTCATTGACTCATGTGCATGAAGATGGAACAGTTCACCATCACGAGCCTTTTTCTTGGTCTGAACTGGACCCATACACTGGTTTCATCTACATGTTTGGTGATTTAAATTGCCATAACAAACACGAACGGTCACTGGAAATAAACGGAAACCAGATGCCAGTATGTACCCGTGATATTGGAATTTTCTTTGGACTTGCCATCGGTGGTTTGGTGTTTTCTCGCTATGGCTACAATCGCTGGACACTCAAGGATACATGCCTTTCTTTGTTGCCAGATAGTTGGCTTGAAAAGGTCTATAGAGGCAACTATAGAGTTAGAGCCTGGATTGGAATGGGTGCCGTTCTTTGTTTGCCTTTGATGATTGATGGATTCACCCAATTACTCACCGATTATGAGTCTAATAATTTCACCCGACCCCTCACTGGAGCGCCCTTTGGATTAGGCATTGCAATACTGACTGCAGCGGCTTACTCCGCTCGCCCTCACTTTTTTGAAAATGCCAATGAGGTGCAATTACCGGCAAATGTCCGATTTGAACTTCAAATCAAAGAAGAAGAGTGATCAGTCTTTGGGTGGTGGAGTTTCCCACCATGCGAGTAATTCTTCCGTGGTCGTAGGTACTGGGCACAACTCATGCCCACTGCTCAACATTTCAAGACGCTTACAAATGTATTCGACCGCTTTACGAATCGAAGGCCGAGGTGGTCTGCCATCGAGGGGAATCAAAATTAAACGTAAGGCATCGACCCATTCAGCCTCAGGATTTGCCCGACGCCATGAGGCGATTTGAGTTCGTAGAGGCCACATGGCGAGAGCTAAACGCCCGTAACCTAAACGACTGTCTCTAAGTTTGAATACTTGAGCCTCAGCAAAAGGAACATGGGATTGTTGCTTGTGAATCCAACGGGTTTTCTCGAGCCACTTGATGAGCCTCTGAGTATGGCGTTGCGTAACCATTCGGTGTGGCCCAAACGCTTTGTGGAGGCGAGGAACTTCACTTGACCCGACAATTAAGGATAATGTACCTAAAACGGACCAACATGAATGCGCATGTGGTGTGGCAGGAACATCATATGAGCCGGCTTTTTCAAAATCCCACTTGGATTCAGCATACTCCATCCATTCGGCAGGAGAACGTCCAGACAACCAACCGATGTGGATGGCAGTTCGCTCTTGAGGTGCGCCAGGTAGCCGCCGTTGTTTTTTGACATCGGAAACTAAAGTGAGAAGTAAATAGCGGTCGACTTCATCTGCTACAACATTGAGAGGTGCAGGTTTTCGATTAAAGAAAGCGCGAAGTTCAGAGCGGAGTTTCTTCTTGAGTTCATCAAGCCCACCTTCGTTCAATATGGGACCAACTACGCAACATTTGTCAAAAGGTGCAGGGGCTTTGATGTCGCCAGAAAGTAAATCGATGAAACCTTTTCGAATCGTCCTTTGAATCTCTGCAGTTTCAAAATACTCTTGCTTTTCACTGTTCATTCGTAATGTACCAGATTGAATACGCTTCATCGCTTTATCAGGGTCGCAATCTATCCACAATACCAAATCCGGAATCATGGCAGCAGCATTCATTTGAGCAACATGATCGACACCAAGTTCGCCCACAACTCCTTGGTAAATCAAAGATGAATGGATGTTTCTATCAGATATGACCACATGGCCTTTTTGCAATAAAGGTCGAATCCAAGTATGGGAATGGTCAAGGCGGTCTGCTGCAAAAAGCCCCGCTTCTTCGAGCGGTGTTTTATTGCCGAGTTTCACCGAAGTAAGGGCCAACTTACCTAGTTCACTGTGACGCCTTGGTTCGTGAGTTGCATGCACTTCCGGAAACGGATATTCTGCCGCCAATTCAAGCAAGATACGAGCGGCTTCTCCTTTGCCAGAGCCGTCACCACCTTCAACCGTGATGAGGTACATTCAATCACCGCCAAAGTCATCAAATTGTTCCTTTGAAATACTCATGAGAATCATCCCGGCAAGAATCATCAATGGTCCAAACACGATTAACCCGCGGCTGAATAAAGCGATTCCTGCTAAGAATTGTGTCCTGCGGTAGCGTCTTCCCCGGCGAACTTCGACCGCCGCTTGGAAACCAACTAAGGCCGTTAATACAGTAAATATCCCGACCATTGTCGAAAGACCCACTGCTGATTCGAGGACCCAACCATCATCGGAAGTTATGCCTTCTTCGATACGCAACCCATCTCCAGGTGTCATCGTAATCGGATTAACTCCTGCTTCCTCGGGAATGAAATCACGTTCGACAGTGTCGTAACCCTCCGCTTCAACATGAAGCGTCATGGCTGTGCTCAAAATATCTGTAAACCTGAACCTACCCTCATTATTCGTTACCATTTCAGCAATTACTTCATCGGTGTCGATGTTGAGTAACTGAATGGTGACATTGGCCACGCCACTTCCGTCTCCTTCGCCTTCGAGCGTAATTCCGGAGACATCGACCCGCTCAGCTCTTTCAAACAAAGGTGAAGACAATAAATCATCAGGATTGCCGTTGAGAATCAATGCACCTGATGCCATCCCGAGGATACTTCCAATCAAGATGAGTGAAGCGGCAAGGGTAATGAGTCTCGATTTATCAGATCGGTCGAGTTCATCGACCCTGGCATGAAAACGAACGGTTGCTTCTTCGACTGCTTGGTCAAGTTCATGTGCTTCGACGACTAACTCCTCTTCAGCAACCTGTTGGCGAGTCATTTTCGCCGTTTCGGAGGCCGCAAGTTTATCCTGGACACGAGCGCGAAGGGCCACGAGGCGGTCATCCATTTCTTCATCATCCATCGTTCTCACCTCCGCTTATCTAAGGTCAATGTATGCGCGGATAATACCCTTCCCTTGTTCTGCCGCGCAAGATTATATTAGGAATTCTTACGAAGACTCCATCCTAGAAAGCCCATTAACAAGAGTAATACTCCTATTGTCAAAAGAGCAAGAATCAGTAGGTATGGATGCGCTTGAGCCGATTGTTCTTCAGTCACAGTTGGTGTTTCATCTTGCGGAACTTCGGGTTCTGGAATTTCTTCTTGGGTGGTATTGGTCATCAACCATGCTCCACTTCTCAATCCGAGTTCGACCAGACGTCCTACCATTTCGAGGGATTCTGCACTCACCTTGTCGGGTGTATCTTGATGGGTGTGCCAATAGCCTCCGAAAGCAGATGCATTTGGCCCGTATCGAATGTCGATGAGGTCGATGGCTGGAATGCCGATATCGAGTGCAGCGATGTGGTCGTCATTGACGCCGAATGAAGTGTTGATATCAAAGATGTCAACGCCGACTTGGTCGTTACAATCAGTTTGATTCTCGACCATCCCAAGCGCTTGAGCGAGTGGAGTGATGGTGCTCCACAGTGAGTCATTACCTGGCCAGATGTGGGTGAGTTGAAGGTCAGCATCACCAATCATGTCCAAGACAATATAGGCGGCAGTTCGGTTGACATCTTGCTGATTTTGATTCCCAGCCCACGAATCAGCACCAAAGAATGTGTGAGGTGTACGATTTTGATCTTCAGCATCGGTCCAGAGTAATTCGACCTCGTATTCGAGGTTCATCGCTGGGATTATGCGTGCAAGTTCGAGTAAAGCCGCACTGCCACTTGCTCCATCATTCGAACCGATAATCGGTTCATTGGTTCGATTCGCATCATCGTCATGCTCGGCACTGTTGCGGGTGTCGTAGTGTGCAACAAGTACGACGCGGGGGGTATTTGCGTCGATATTCTGTGGCTTCCATGATGCTACGATGTTGGTGAATGTCAAATTATCGACGGTATATTGGTTGTGTGAAACATTCCATTGCGTGAGGTTTTCATCAACGGATTGGCGGAATGTTTGCGAAGCATTTGAGCCCGGGAGTCGAGGTCCGAGGCTGGATTGCCATTGGACGGATTGATTTGCCAGCGTGCCGTTGAACTCAAGTTGTTCAATATATTCGCAGATTGGAACCGCTTCATAGGGTGATTTTACTGCATGTACTGATTGTAAAAGCGCGGCACTGGATGAGCAAAGAAGTGCAATGATAGCAACAGCCGCCAGTGTCCGTGAAGTGCGAAAACTACCTCTGTCAGGGATGAGCATGTATGAAGCCTCATAGACCCACTCTTAAATACCTCATTTCAAGTCGTGTAGATGTTAGCAGTCTTGCGAATAAATGAGGTGCCCTAAATGTCGGAACTACGCTCCAATACCGCCATGCTGTTGGTGACACTTCTATTTGTCTCTGGAATCTCCCCTCTCTTACTCACTGTCGGTGCCGATTCTGAACCACTCGACGAGGTACTGCCTTACAATGCCGGCGGTGTTGTCATCGGTGATATCGCCGATTTTGAAATCGAAATGGGCAACCCATATTTGATGATTGAAGAAGAGCAACCGGTTGTTTCGGCTTTTGCATTCATGAAACAAGAATGGATTGAGGCTGGCCGACCCGGTGTTGAAGATATGGCCTATGAGCCACAAACTTCAGGTCGCGCTGGTGGTCGAGCGTGCAACGCACATGTGGTCAATGACCTATTGACCGTTCCAACTTCAGGTGGTTCAGTCGACACCTATGTAGCAAAAACAACAACAACGGTAGCCTTTTTAGTTGAATCAGGACGAACCTTGTCTTCTACTGTCTTGAATAACCTCGCAGCTTCTTGGGACCAAATCATCTATCCAACCATGACGACCTATTACGGCAAAGATTACCAAGACGGCCGTGGACTTGCCCCTCCAGATGTCGATAACAATTGCCAAGTTCAAATCATCATTTACGATATTGATGGCGCTTACAATATCGGTGGTTACTTTGCCCCCTCCATGTCCAATTCACGTGAGGCTATTTTCGCTGATTTCTCCGATATCACTCTTTCATGGGGCAAATCGATCTTAGCCCACGAATTGGAACATTTACTTCACAATGCACAAGACCCTTACGAAAACCTCTGGATCGATGAAGGAAACGCAGATGTTGCGATTTATCTCTGTTTTGGAGCGGATTCTACTCTGGTCAGTCACTTGAACCAATGGACACAAGCATCGGAAATCTCAGTTCGATGGTGGAATCAACGCTTTGCTGATTACGGAGCCGGTTTCATCTTCACCATGTATTTGGCAGACCATCTTGGTGGTGGCCCTGCTGTTCGCCAGTTGGTGCAAGATTCGGCTACAGGTGGCTTAGGTGTTGAAAACTTGGCGATTTCTCCTGTCAGCGGTCAAAGCGGTAAAATCGGAAGAACAATGGGGCAGATTTTTGCTAATTTTTCTATTGCTGCAGTTTTGGATTCACCACAAGGCATCTACGGGTTTTCTAATCTTGATTTGACGGCTACATGCTCTGCCGGTTCCTTCTGTCGAGTTCAGCCCGCAGATACGAACAGCGATTGGACAGGGCCGTGGTCATCGACTGGCCATTCAGTTGAAGGCTGGGGTATTCGAGCGTTCAAGTTCACTCCCGGTAGTTCCTCGCCTGCTCCTTTGACTATGCGATTGACTGCTGATGTGAGTCATTTTGACGGTGTCGTCGTTTCACGCGCCACCGCAGATGGTTTGTGGACTGCAATCGATTTGGATTTCCAAAACAACGTCGCTACTGCACTCATCCCCGGTTTCGGTAACTTAACAGATGAAGTTTGGGCCATTACTTGGTATGCCAGCACAATTGCTGATTGCGATTACACCTCGTGCGGGCCATCGTATCCACAAGGTACCGTTGATATCGAAGCCGCACGCATCACATCACCTGCTTCAATGACCCTCAATACAACAACACTGAGTGACCGTGATGGCGATGGTTCGCCTGACACTGCTCAAGTTAATTTCGAGGTATTTTCAAACGCTTTCTTTGAAGACCTTGATGTCACAACCAAGGTTCTTGACAACAGTGGAGTTGTTGTAGATACCCAAACAAAGCGAGTTTCGGCCGGTGGCGGTATGGCTACAGAAGAGAGTATTTGGTTCACCGCACCCTACAATTCTCAATACACCTTCCAAATGGAAATGAAGGATATGATTGGCACGATTGTCGATACGTTATCCACTTCGCCTCAAGTGCTCAACAACATGATGCCAACAGCAAACGGCACGCTTTCACCAAACGAATCTCAAACATGGGAGAACATTCAATTCTCAGGTGATGGATTCGATGCATGGGGCCTTTCATTTGACAACAATTCGTTGCCCTATCTCGATGCACCAGTTGCATATGCTTGGGATTTCGGAGATACAACAACTTCTGGATTGAAATCACCGTTCCGATCCTACCAATCTATTGGCCAATACAACGCTACTCTGCGTGTCCAAGACCAAGGTGGCTCATGGTCTGATGTCGATATTCTACCGTTGAATATTACCGATACCTCTCCTCCAATTCCTTTGATTACAGTCAACAATGTATTGATCGAGCAGAGTATTTCCATTCTCACCAATCAAATGATTTTGTTTTCAGGCTCTCTGACCGTCGACAATGTTCCAACTCAAAACTTGTCATTCCAATGGGATTGGGGCGATGGAATGACCGATGGTGGCATCGGTGTGTATAATGCACCTCATGGATGGGGTGATATCGAAGGAATCAATGCTACCTACAACCTCACTCTGACCGTTTCAGATGGCATCAACATCGGCGTCAAAAGTATTCTTGTTCATGTCAACAACCGAATTCCGTATCAAATCTTTTCGGAAAACTTGTCGACGTATACCTATACCGCTATCGTGATGCCAGATGTGTTCAAAGATTCTGATGGTAGCATCGTCTCTTATTCCTGGGTTTTCCCCGAAGGCGTCAATCTTGACGGAGGAGTGACCATGCGAGATGATGAATTCACACTCACCACTTCGAATAATCCAAATCCTATGCCTTCATGGGATACACCTGGGCTAAAAACTGCTTCATTAACCGTTACGGATGATGATGGAAGTTCGGCTACTGCAATGTTGTCGATCTCTGTATTGAATCAAATCCCTGTTGCGGACTTCCTTGTTAAAACGACCACTTCCGGAACTTCGATTATCGATTTCCGAGTTGAAGACGGCCAAGTAGAAACTCCTTACACCTTTGATGGGCGCAATTCGTTTGACCCTGATGGCACAGTTGGAGATTCAAGCGATTTGACCTATAATTGGAGTTTCTCTGATGATGGAACTTTTGGCGGAAGCCCACAAGTCACTCATTCATTCTCTCTGCCTGGAATTCACACGGTGATTCTTGTCGTGACCGATGAGGCTGGCGTACAAAGCACCGGCAGAGTGTTGACGGTTGAAATTGCTAATCCCTTGCCTATCATCGTCGTTCAAATCCTCGATGCGTGGTATAATGATGAACAAATGACTGATTCCAGTGCCCTCCCTGAAGTGACAGATTTAGAATGGTCACGAACCTTTAACGAACAAGAGGAAACTTTTGCAGCACCGCATTCTTTACTGTATTTTGATTCAGATGGGACCCGTGATGGTGACCAATCATTTGAAGGAAAATATGTTCCATTGGATTCCAATTCGCCTAATTGGAACGGTCTTGTCCAATACTCTTGGGATTTCGGTGACGGTTCCCCTCTTGACCATGAAGCAACGCCGTGGCACGCATATTCAATTCCTGGTAAATACACGGTGTCACTCACAGTCCGGGATGCATTTGGTACTGGGGATGTCACTCGAGCATATTTCACAGTCAATATCGACCATCCGCCGATGATTCACGCCATCTTCACTCCAGAGGAAATTATTGTTTCATATTCAAACGCATTCACAGCAAATATCTCGGATATTGAAGCAGACCTTGCTCTTGCAATCTATCGCGATACAAACCTCAACGATGGTTCAATTTCTGACCGAGATGAAACGCTCAATTCGGTCTTGCAAATTCGCTGGGACATGGATATCGAAATCGATGAAGACAACAACGGAAATCCTGCAGATGATTGGATTGAACCTCAGTCTGGCTCTGAAACGCGCGTCATCGGGATTTGGGATGAAATCGGCACCTATACCATTCGTTTGGAAGTTTGTGATAGTGTAGGTATCTGTGAATCCATGGACCAAGAATTCGATGTCAATCCAGAACCTTCTGCACCACCATCGTTGTCAGATTTCAGTGTCGATGAGTGGAAAAGTTGGCTCGCTGATGCCGGTTCTGACCTGGCAACGTTTGTCGCTTTAATTGCAGTAGCGCTTATTCTCGGCTGGCTTGTCATGCGAGAACCGACTGACCTTGAGGATGAGGCTAAGCAGGCAGCGGAGACCTATACTGATGTTGAGCATGTCGAAGACCAAGGTGGTTTACTTGGCATGGATCATCATGCTCCACCGCCTGCACCAGGAATTTTATCGAAAGACGAACGTAGAAGTGATGAGAGTGGATATACTCGGCCTCTTCGAAGAAGAGGTTGACCGTTAGTTTGTATAACCCCCTTTTGTATCACTGTATGAGGAGAGACCATGACATCGCATATACGAGTGGGTTCAATTACGTTGACCTTGCTCTTGCCGATGCTTTTGGTGTTACTTTCCAGCCCAATCTCTATGCAGGTTCAAGCTGCAGGTTCTTGTGCGGGTGACACTTCGCCTATTCGCTGGAACGAGACTGCTCAACGTATGGCTTTGGTGCCACACTACAATTCCAATTGGTGGAATCAATTTGATGATGTGGTTTTTGAAGATGAAGGTGGAGAAAGAGATGGTGCTCCGGATTCCGAGGCACCTTCTGATACGATTTTGGGACCTGAAGAATCCTGGATGTATGAATCTTGGATGCTTCCTCGCCTTGAACCGCTTGAGGAAAATCACTACACGACGATGTTAATTGGTAACGACAGCATTGGCGCTTTGCGGGTAAATCTTTCAGCCGATTATCGAACGACGGTTTGTGTCCGCCTCCAAGATACCAATCTCGATGCGGTAGAAGGGGACGTCTATCTCCTCACGACTGAGGAATACGAGAGTTATACTCAATCGTATAATATGGCACATGACGATTACGGCTATCAATTAGGCGAGATCGAGGATTCGCTTTCGAATATTCCACCTGAGTGGAGAA
>Ga0308016_10000554_pt1 | contig 18921 bp, 20 predicted proteins | sample Neamet233_FD_203129 | JGI IMG/M metagenome (GOLD analysis project Ga0308016, IMG submission 203129) | Marine microbial communities from water near the shore, Antarctic Ocean - #233 | ecosystem: Environmental > Aquatic > Marine > Unclassified | place: Southern Ocean | collected 2014-07-28
TGGGGAGAATTGAGAAGTACGAGGGGAGAATGAAACAAATGGTTCAAACGGAGTTCGAATTTAAGAAAAGAGCTAGGGAGCAGGCATTGGCAGTAGAAAAGGAAGTAATGGATAGAGCTGTTCTAGAATCTGAAAACGCTGGGTTAGAATCAGAAATCGACCAAATCCGCTCATTAATCGATGAAATGCACGCTCGAGGAGAACGTGATGTTAACGATTTAGAACAGATGGGCGCTATGAACGAGATTCTTTTTGCGCGTAACAATTATTAGATAGCAGCGGGTCTGGAACATATGTCAAAAAATTCCAAGTAGATCCATAATAGACTGTTATTCTGAATTTTTTTTATAGATCTATAATAATACAAAATGCCCGCTAGTGACTGTAAAAGCAAACAAATATACAACTCTTCAATAAAGAAATGTGAATGTATTGAAAAAACTCACGAAGTAAGTGATCAAACTAAAAACTGTATACTCAGATGCCCAGACAATAAAGCAAGAGAGCCAAATGGAAATTGTACTGTCAGAGAGAAGACTAGGATTCATTTGCTTGAGGGAAATACGGGTAAACCTGCCAAACCTGCTGCCAAACCTGCGGCTAAACCTGCTGCCAAACCTGCTGCCAAACCTGCTGCTAAACCTGCGGTTAAACCTGCGGCTAAACCTGCGGCCAAACCTGTGGCAGCTCTTCCAGACATTTCCATGAGTAGTCTTATGAATGTGCCATATGATCTAACCCCATGGCTAACATCTATGGTGAAATCCGAATTAGGTCTATCTGGAAAACCAATTTACAACATTTCAATTGGAAACTATCGTAGTGACAGACACATGGATATGATATTTAGATATGGAAGTGATAAGGTTATTTCTATATATTACCAGAACGGATACAAAATGAACATGGTAAATAATGCAGTGGCTCCAATATATGCAGGAGACGGGAGAGTCGTATACACGAAATATTCTGGAGGTAAGCATTTGGTATTTGAAAACGAGATCGGTCTTTCTGCGTCAGGAGAATCTCCTTTATGTCATACCCTTTCCGAGAAAAAATACGAAAAAAACTGGGGGTGTTTTGGTCACCAAGGGGGAACATTTAACATAGTATACAGCGTATTTCCCTTAAGAATTCTAACAGTCAAAAATACAGCAGGAAAGATGACATGCTCTAATGTGTCCGTAAACTCGGAATACCCCAATTTCAATAAAATAGAGAAAACGTGGTACCCGGAACGTGGTGACATGAATACGAGTGTCTTCCGAGGAGGATCTCGTGGGGTAGATATAGGAAACAGTGAATACCTATTCGCAGGACATGTTACATTGGGTAACGGTGACCAAAATGGTGGTGGTACTCCGTGTCTAGCAAACCTCTACGCCGAGTGGAATTCCAACAACACGAGTAAGAGAATATATTTCATGTACTTCTATACCATCAAGAAGACAGGTAGTAAATTCTCGATAGGTCGTATTACAAGCTGCTTCCACCCACCAGTTAAAAGCGGTGAAAATATACACAGGATTGTTTTCCCTACAGGTATTTCTAGAACAGGTAATGAAATTGTCGTGTCATACGGACAAGATGACACTCACTCCATGTTAACAGCTTACTCCCTAGATGTTCTAAATGATACCATGCTCAGACCTGTAGCCACTTGGACTCCAGAGAATTACGTTTTCCATCCCAACTACTATAGATGTATTTCTCACGCGCACAAATTCAGTCCCAGAAAGACTCATAAGATACATGCTATAGGAACACCCGTGGAAATTACTAAAAACAGAAACGACTTCAATCCATCCATAGCCGCCGACGGTTCCACTGGAAAATTCATGGTCGCATGGAGAAGATTAGACGACACTATAGCATGGATCGGTACAAACTCTGTGACGATGCAAAGTGTTTCAATTACAATCAAGAATGATAAGCTTGTATATGTGAGCAAGGGGGTCCAGAATTTAGATATGGGTATTACAAGAGCAGCCGCAGAAGATCCTAGATTGATGACAGAAAACGGTTGCCCACTTCTATTGGTGAACGATAAAACAGGCGAAGGGGAGAAGGACCCCCGGAGAATGTACATACACAACCTCGCTCGAAAAGGTCCCACCAATATAATATACCCATATTGCCATAACGTCTCAGGCTCAAAAGAGAAAAATTGGGGACTGTTTTATGTCAATGGGGTTTTGCATTTTGTAAAGGATGTTTTCCCCCTTGTCGTTGGGAAAGCTAAGACTGGTACAGGAAAGGAATGCTTGGGGAGGGTGGGGCCTGCAAAACACATAGATTGTCAGGTGGCATCACCAGAAACTATCCGTTCACACACACTAGACATGTTTACAAAACACCACCTGTCTAACCACATGAGAGGAGGTACTCCAGGTATATCTTATGGTAACGGGGAATATCTATTCGTAGGGCATGCAGTACAGACTAGGAGCAATAACTGTTTCTCAGATTATAGGACACAGATTAGAACCGAATACGATGGGGATTTCAAAAGAGCCGGGACTACGGGATACTGGAAATCTTATGGTTCACTTTACGTGATTTTCTTCTATACAATCCATTTCGTGGGAGGCCAGTGGAAAATTAAAAGATTATCGTGTTGTTCTCATCTCCCTGGTAGAAAGGATGTTGATCTTTTCACAAAGATCGTATTCCCTTCTGGTATAGTGAAAGCAGAATTGGGTTGGAAGGGACAATCTTCTTACATCATATCGTTTGGAGTTAACGATAGGTATGGTGGATTCTGTGCAGTAACAGGAGATTTTATGGAAAGAATCCTCGCACCCGTTGAATCATGGACAGCAGAAAATTATCTCGTAGATATTAATTATTTCTCTAATATATCAGCTTTGAACTGATTTTTTTAATTAAATGCCATTTATATATTATACAATATGCCAATCATCTGGTTTTCTCATGAAAATCATCGATGTCTTGGGTAATTCCTCAAATTTCATATCCGTAAAACCAATTTCGGTTGAAATATCTCTAAGATCGTTGAAGAAACGACCATACTCATCCAGATAAGGCTCTGTCCTATCAAAAACAAACTGGAGAAGCATACTTGACGCTTTGATATTTGGATCCATATCCAAGATACACACAACCCCTCCCTTCTTCAATACCCTAAATGCTTCTCTGAGTACATTCCTGGAAGCTTCGTAAGGTAATTCGTGGTGTAGATAAGAACAGCTGACAATATCCTGTGATTCTGTCCCCAATCTAGTATCCTCTGCCAGTCCATGGTAAAACTTAGTTTCGTCTCTGAATTCACTGTGAGACCCTACTTCCAAGAAATAAGGACTCAGATCTATACCCTTCACATTACAATTACGATACATTGTCTCTACATACCTTGTTGATACACCTATACCACAACCAAAATCAGCAATTTCCATAGGACCAGATGGCTTCAATGTCCCCATAGCATAATACCATTTGGAAAAACACGAAAAGGACGTCCGTATATGATCATTTGAATCATACCCAGAAACTCCATTGTAATGTGTGGCCATGACTGCAAAACTTGCAGCCTTGACTTCTTTTGCAGATAGGGGATCAAGATTACCCCCTGTGTATGCATGGAAATCCTTCTTGTAATATTCTGGGAATACTACAGTGTCGTCAAAGTATCGACAGTCTTCCATCTTAGGGAGATCAAATGCAACAGTATGGTCCTTGAATATCTGTCTATTTGAAAACTTGAAAACACTTCTTAGCAAAGAATTCATCATCGAATTGGGTACAAACCCGTTGGTTATACCAACCACAGCGGTTATAATAAACACTATCTTCCACATTTTTGCCATTTATAATTAGACCATATTATTATTTTCAAGACCTAGACATCTTCAATGTTACAGGGGCTTCCCCGAAATTATCCGGTATAGAATCAAGACGTTTTTGTACTTCTGTAAGATATGTGGAAGTATCAATACTTGACAACATGTTGGTTATAGACGACAAGCTTTTCTTATTGGGATTCATGGTTATGAAATTGAGATATTTCCCATAATCACCCGTCATATACGCATCCCACATAAACAAAGCATGTAGAACATAATATTCATACATGAATGTATTCTGTTCTAATGTGAAATTGTCAATAACATTTTTCACCCCATTTAGATAAAGAATACGGGCAGACTGGTTCAACGACCACATAACCTCTTGCTCGAACTCATAATCAAATTCAGTATTCCTCATAGACGCCAAGAAGTTTGCATATATGATTTTCGCAAGTGTTTCTGTAAAAGCCTCATGAAGACTGCGCACAGAAGATGATGTGAATGTTACGTTCAGTATATTAGAGAACTTCCTATTAACCATAGTTCTATATGAACCTAGATCCAATTTGAGAAGATGGATCATTTCATGTATGAAAACCTTACATATTTCCTCCTTCCTCCATATAAAAACCTTATTACCTATAGCCCTACCAGAATTAATATTTGACGGAGTTCCCACAATTTCTCCCGAAAAAGTTGTATATGTTTTGGGATTATCTACCAAAAAAAGATGGAAAACATATTCTCTATTCTTCATAGAAGGAGAGGCTAATTCCATCATCATCTTATATGCCTTAAAGACGTCTGCGATTATAGGAGAACTCTCGGTAAATGAAGAACTATATACCCAGAATGTAGAATGATCTATTTTGTATTTCGAATAATAGCTCATCTGTTCAAATATACTGTCTAATATTTCCGGAAACCCAACTCCTCTTACCACCTCGTGAAACAATTCAATGTCAAAACGGTTCTGATGCCCATCATGTACAATATCGTCATCTGATACACGCCCTGGGTAAGATTCAGACCACTTCCTGGGCATTACAGCTTTATAAATTTTTTGATCTCGGAATGTAGAATTATAATCCACATTGTAAGGTATACTATTTTGAATAGATACTAAGAGAAATTGAATCTCACTCACAGAATGATGTTCTCTGTCAATTTTACCAAAAGAAATAGCAAGAATAATTGCTAGAATTGTAAGAGACACTACAACTTTTCCACTCACCATTGTATGGTTATAATAAAAAAACAATATAATTATTCGGAACATGACATAGAATTTAAGATATTATTGGTGTCAAATTGACGTTCCATACTTGTATGATACGCCATAGATTCTAATTCCTTCCTCATCTTGGAATTGTTACAATATCTTTTAGCTTCCTTGACGATATGATCGTACTTGCAGAACTTGATAGATTCTCTATATATATGATCTAGATCAGGATCTTTTGAATACTCAGATATAATACATTTACCTTTTGAACACAGGTACTCTATTCGATGTGTTTCAAGAGAACTTTCTGTCCAAAAATGTATATTAAGAACTATCTTGGCTCTAGAGATAAGAGAATCCCTATCACTATCGAAAAGGTTGTAATACCTAAATACTACATTGAGTCTACTTTTTCTTAAAGAATCCTCGATTGCTTTCCTTCTGGGATGATTTGCACCATAGAACAATACATCAATGTCTTGGCGTGGGACAATTGTATCTATAACATATGATCTCATGGGAACTCTTGTAGGTACAAGGTGCACATTCACGAGACCTATTTTCTCAAGGTAGGTAACATTCCTGGGAGAAAAATCCCACACAGCACGGGCACATGCCAGTCGTGAGAAATACTCTTTAGAGAACCATTTAGATCCTGGTTGTTCCATCTGGACAGCTATGAAATTGGGAGGGAGTTGGTCAATGCATCGATGAAATCCGAGTATTATGAACATTGTTGTTTCATGGTTTAAATATATATCTTTGAATTTAGCACGGTTGTCTAAAATACTCCCATCAGCGTCAATCCCTAGTAAAAATAAGGCATCCTTGATCCCTGTAGCCGTTTCACTGAAAACGTTACTAAACCAGATAACCTTAACATCCATTTCATAATATGTGAAAATATTATTTATTCTTCTGGAATAAACCACATACTTGATCGGTGTGATATTCCACTATATCGTGAGAAAGACCAATCAACTCATCCTTCTTCCCTCCCCTATCCCTCCATACTTTGTACGACCTGGAATAATCTGAACCGTATAATGTAAACAGTTCAGTACCCTTCTTGATATCATGTGGGACAACTAAAAGAGTTGACACCATAGGGATATTCATAGCAAGGCATTCGTATACAGTATTCCTAGAAATGGCGGGATTGTTTACGAATATACAATTAGGAGGCTTTGTAGGAGATTCATTTGCAAAAGCCGAAACTCTATGAACCATCTTAAGACCTTTAATACGAGGTATCTCCGGATTTCCGTCCGCAATTAGCTTCCCAATAGTTCTATATTTACCCTTATCGTTTCTATAAGTTACAGTCATGAAGTAAATATCCAGTTCTTTTTCAAAATCTGGAGAGTCGACAATTTTAAGAATAGTATAATATGGAATAATTGTCCCAGCCTTGAGATCCCTCTTGGCAAAAAGACCATTCCCTGCACCTGGAACAGCTGACTCCCTTACTTCCATATCACCTGTCCTAACAGCCTGTACCGACATCTCTCTGACACATGGGTCCATACTTGTATAAGTGTGAAAATGTATTAAAATAACCAAACCTCTAACGAATATTTAACAAAGGTATAAACGTTTATTGGAATTACATATTATATAATCAATCTCACCTTGAAGTAGGAGATTTTCTTCAGATATATCGTCTCTTTTTTGCGAAATGATAGAAGAACGCCACCACCGTTGAACCTTCCTTGTATTGTAGTGTAGTTTCATTTCATAGAGTATCTCGGAAGTTGTGTGATCTATATTGATCACATTGAATGGGTGAAACTCCACTGGTTTTTGAAAACAGAAAAATATCAGAAACCCGGACACAATACAAATACCCACACAAAGAAATTCATCAAGCATACTATTTAACATGACATTCTGAAATATTAATAACCGTACCTACCATACGACAACTCATATATCACAACATGGACGCTCTTTTTGGACACACAGGGTTTGTTGGGTCCTTTCTCAAGGAGAACCTTAGTCATAAAACTACATCCTACTTCAACTCGAACAATATACGAAGTGCCAAAGGGAGAGCGTACAAAAATGTGTATTGTGCATGTATACCTGGATCTAAATGGAAAGCCAACCAGGATCCAGATGGAGACATGAAAAACATCGAAGGAGTCCTGGAAGTTTTCAAGACGATAAAGTGTGAATCTATTGTTCTTATTTCTACAATAGATGTCCACGATCATGGATATCCCATGCAGGACGAGAAGTGCAAGTATCCTTCAAGTGAGCCATACGGTAAGAATCGTCTATTTGTTGAAAAATATCTGCGCGATATTTTCGGAGATAAGCTTCTTATTGTAAGACTCCCAGCTCTTTTTGGTGTTGGACTCAAGAAGAATGTTATATTCGATCTCCTGAACAGTAAGTTATTGGGGAATATAAACTCAAATAGCGCATACCAGTGGTATCCTCTCCATATGTTGTGGACAGATATCTCTAGGGGGAAGAATTTCTTCTCTGACGGACAGGAGAAAGTACTGAACATATACCCGGTACCCATAGAGACTTCGGATATAATAGGTCTATTCTTTCCTGAGCATGCGAAGAGTGTTAAATTCGGAGATAGGGTGAATTATAACCAGGGATCTATGTATGGGAATATGTTTTCTTACACACAAGGAGTAATTCTCGCGGAAATGGATAGGTTTATCAGGATGTACCAGAATTTTTGGTTACCCGGTTCGGCATCTAACCGTCTCGTTGTCTCTAATATGGCATGGGACCCCGTTGATGACCATCACGCGATATTCCTTCTTAAGAGGTATAATATCTCGAATGTAGAGATCATGCCTTCTAAATATTTTTCATGGGAGACTACTTTTGCGAATCCTACATTCCATGAAAAGTTCGTCAAGGCTGGGATAAATGTGTATTCCATACAGAGTGTTCTTTATGGAGTAGAAGGTGATTTTTTCAATAATCCTACTAAAATGGAAAAGAGCCTAAAGAATATTCTGGGTATGTGTGACAAATTGGGAATATCTAAGGTTGTCATGGGTTCTCCCAAGAAAAGGGTTATACCTAAGATAGTCAACCGAGAATCTGAAGAGTCATATGAGAATAAATTATCTGAAGTCTTGAAAGGAGCTCAGAAAGGATACAAGGCCAGACTTTGCCTAGAGCCTAATGCCACGGTGTATGGATGCGATATTGGGAAGAATCTTGAAGGATGTGTGCGCATCGCAGAGGGGACAGGTGTTGGTCTGAATTTTGACACTGGTAATTTCGTTCTCGAGAATGACCAAACTGGTTTGGTGAATGGGGTTGAACATTGTCAGGTATCGGCTCCTATGCTAAGGCCCCTCAGGAATGCTGACTATGTTGGATTCAGGTCTTCCATGGCAGGATATCATCTCAAGAATTTGGACAAGGATGTCAAGATTTCCCTAGAGATAAAGGTTGACCGTATTGAAAATCTCGGAGAGCATCTCCGTAGGTTTGTAACATATATGTCGGAATATGTGTAATGTCGTGGTTATATAAATAACGGTATACTTGATTTTTTTTTGTGTTTTATATTATATATACGTATCCAAACTATGCCTTCCACCACCGTAAAGTTCACATTGGCTTTTATCGTCCTCGTCCTGGTTATCAAGATGTTCATGTCCAAACCCAAGGAAGAGGTAGCTCTCGGCGCCGAAGTACGTGAGGACTCAGTCATAGACGAATTGACTAAGATCAACGGGTTCAAGAACGACTTCAAGGGAGAAGTGTCTATATTCTCTTACAGAAAGGAAATTCTCAGCATGATCCACCGTTTCGAACGCAACCGTGGTGTTCGTGTGTTGAAGTCGTCCATCTTCTCGGAGGGACCCATCCTCCTCAACGAGTTTTAAACGCGGAACAAGTATGATATAATAAAAAAAATGTTTAAATAATTAATCTGGTTTATATTTTATATATTAAAATATCCACTTCTCTTATAATCAATGTCCTCCACGTGGAACTTTGAATTGATAGCGACAAAAAGAAATGGATCATGTTTTTTCGAATCAGTTGCCAATGCAATGTCTGAAAACGTGGAACAATGGTATGGATTTCCCATCCTTAGGGAAAAAATGGAAAATTATTGGAATTCTTATCATGAAAAAACAGGAAATAGTCTAACGGGTGTTACAGAAAAATTGGTACGTTTCATGTGTTCTGAGAATATAGACAAGGATGTATTGGAGATGTACAATGTAGAGGCAGCATTCCGTAAAGATTCTGGTGAAAAAGGAGTACGCCTGTTTAAATCCGTAGAAGAGTATCAGAACCATGTCCTCAATACAAATTGCTGGGCAGATCATTCAATATTCCTTTCCTTTCACAAAAGTCTAGGAAACAGATGCTCACTGATTGTTTTTGATTCGGAGATAGGGGGTATACCTCATTTGGATAGAGAGTGGACTGAAAATAAAGACATTTATATATGTCTTAGGAGGGAGAATGATCATTACAGTACAATCCGGCTTATCAAAGATGATGCTAAGATGGACTTGTGTGTAAATAGAGCCACGATGTTAGACTTGGTAGATAATATGAATGAGACATTGGAAAGTAAAATTTCTATTGTATTATAATTGATTAAACCGTTGCTGGGGGGAGAGGGTTAATGGGAACAAGCATGAGAACTACAAATATAACCAATGTTATCGCGTACAATTTGGTGAAACAAGGTTTTCTAGTTTCTATCTGATTTTCCCCTCCCTCTTGGGCGAATGGGGGGTTGAGGTACATAAGAACGGTAAAGACTAGTCCGGCAGTTGTTGCAGCTATACCCAACTTCGAGTGGAATATATCTGTAACCTCAAATTTTTTGTACGTCCACTGGGGAACATCGGTACCACCCATGATAGTATTGGGAACGTTCATATTTTCTCCGACAGAAGGCATCTCCAGACCCGTTTCTGGTACTACAAATGGTTGAGCCATGGTTCTATATTTATAATGGGGTGATATTTTATTTGCGTTTGCGTGTATGATTAAAAATTATTCCCCAATTAATAAAGTAAAATAAAATCAAATATGAACATCCGTGACCAAACCACCCATATTGAAGACGACTTCGCGGAAAGATCCGAAGAAGCCTGGAGATACAAGCATGTCGAACACAATCAGAATTTCGTAGTCATGTCGATTGTTGATGCTCTAGACAACAACCCGGCGGCCGTAAAGGTATATGGAATGTACAGTTCAATGGAAGAAGCCAATAAGATTTCTGAGCGTATCAGTTGTGAAAATGACTACTTCAATGTATATGTTGCTTCCAGTAACCAGTGGTTGCCAATCCCTCCCACAAAAGAATTCATCGAGAATGTCGTATACCAGGAAGAGAGAATGAAAGAACTCCACAACTCCTTCACAAAGAAGAAAGAGAGGGACGCCGAACAGCTTAAGAAAATGATGAGTAAAAAGGAACGTGAAGAGAAAATGGCTGAATTGCCCAGTGTGAAGGAAGAGGGTGTAGAAGAATCAAAGAGTACATAAAATAAGAATATTTTAATTTATTTATACATTGACCGAAAATCAGATCTTCCGACATTATCCATCCGACCTTCTTCCATTAAATTGACTGCAACTATATCATCTCTATTTCTATCAGATACCTTTTGTATCTGCTTTACACTTACTGTTACGTTCGTATAGTTCCTTTCTAATATGGCCATCCTATCGTTCAAATTTACTAGTTGTCTTTTCACTTCCATATATTCTACAAACCCACGTAAATCAGAATATCTACTATGAATAGACCCCATTGTTTCTTATAAAATCAATCCACAAAATAATATTTGTTCCCGGTACGGCGTATTTATCATATTTATTTTGTATTCCATTTGTAAATAGGATCATATTATTAAGAATCATGAACATGGACCTCGTATCAGCATACTCGGCACGCGTGTCATGGTCGGTTAAGAATGTATCTTCCATCGAATGTTTCGGAGAAAACTTTTACGACAATATCAGACCCCAAAATGGAACAACTTGTACCACAATCATCAACCTTACCCCTTCTAACTCGTACGACATCCGTCTCACATTCACTGACACAGAAGGTAAGTCAATCCAGATTAAGAACTCTGTCACCACATGTGGCCAAGACGAGCCATGCCTGGAAAACCTTTACAAAGGTCTCCTTACCCCCAGTGGAAAGTACAACACAACCCGACTTAACAAGGAGGTTCACGACGTCTTCGTCAAGAACTTTTCGTCTGTTGTAACATCCGGAGATTCCATTGTTGCCAAGGTTTCCATCAACGGTGTCTCTAAGGAGGTTGTCACATCTGCCGTCACCAACGGATCTTCCATTGAAGTTACCAACGATGCCAACATCTTCCTCCCCTTCTCAGCCGAAAACACTGCTATGCAAACCGCTACCTTGAAGTGCAAGAATGGAGAAGCCACTCTGGCATACGACCCCACCGAAGACGCTTTCGGTTACTGTGGAGAAATGCACAAGGTCGGAGACAGGTTCGAGATGCTGGGACACATGGTCACAGTAGGATTCGGTTCTATCGTGCTGGTGTTCAGCGACACCGTCGAAAAGACATGGGGTTTCCAGGCAGCACACGCTGCTGCTGTTTCCGCAGGAACTGCCGGTTCTCACTTCACCTCCAACCTTACCGCTAACGTGATGAACCTCTTGACGACCAAGGTCGACGGAGTTTCCGCCAGCACATACAACTCCGCATGGGTGCACAACACAACTGACAGCACCACCAAGGAAGTGACAAGAATGGTTCACACCATCGATGAGGCCAGTGAGGAAGGTACTCTGTCTCTCGGAGTTAGGCATCTTGACATCAGCGGGAACGTTTACATCGAGCCCATCCTCCAGGGGTCTTTCGATGCAACAAGCATCTCCGCACAGGACGCTGCCGATGCCACCGCATCCGCCACGTTCAACTACAACGGTCTCCAGTTCGACACTGATGACGCCGCTGTATACTTCGGAAGCGCCCAGGAGTTCAGAATTAAGTTCACAACTGGAACTCCCAGTCTTCTCCAGATCCAGAGTTACGACTCTGGTGCTGGGGACTATGTCACACGACAAGAGTTCAGTGATTCGACATAATATGTGTGATTTCAGTATTTCAATAAAACTTAATTTAAATATTTAATTATTTTCAGATAACACACTCCAATATGGTGGAGACCATTATGTTTTGAAGACATTTGTGTATACAATTGTTTTTATTTATTTTTTTCGTGCAGCATCGCCGGCCAACTTATCGGCAACATCATTCCACCTACTCTCGAATGTATCTTGGTTTGTATGTGCTCGTGTATGAATCCATTCTACACTTCTCTGTTTATTATGAAATTGAAGTTTTTTCACAAGATCTAGATTCTTCACAGGAGAACCATTGGCCTTCTTCCACCCATTAGATTCCCAATTGTCTGCCCACTTTGTAACAGTTTCTACCATGAGTTTACTATCGGTATATATCTGCAAAGTCTCTTTACGCTCTGGGTCTAATTCATCGGCTTGTTCCAATGCTCTTATGGCAGCCATGTATTCTGCTCTATTGTTGGTATGTAATTCGTCTCTTGCAAGTTTGAATCCCTCTGGAGGAAACTCCCCGTTGACCCATACTACTCCACAAGCTGCCACACAATTCTTCTTACCATTATTCAATGCGGCTCCGTCGGTAAAAACAATCATCTGATACAATACAGATACATTTACTTCTTGGGGATAGACGTTTTCTCTTTACGTGTTTTACCCTTAGGCTTGACATTCCCACCAATGAGTTTGAGTTTTTCATCGTCCGAAAGTTTACACCATCTCTCACAGAAAGAAGCCTTACCCTCTTGGTCAAGAGCATTATATGTCTTCACTAGAGCCTTGGTTTTACCTTTACCGACAAGGCCACATTCTGTGATCAATGTGAAACCGTCTAAAGGAAGTTCTACCTTTTCCCCAGAAGGAGTCTCTCCAGTACCAGTGAACGCGAATTCAGAAGACTTACCCATAAAAACGAGTCTATTTCCATCATCGTCTAGAGCTGCATACGAATTTTTGATACCAAGGATACCACCTGTTTTAACAATATTGGCAAAATTTCCAGAATTTCGTATATATACGCGTTCTCCTTTCTTGAGTTCCATTTTTACAATTATAGTGTTATAATTTTTACACATAAAAAAAAGATCAGACATCTGACAATATTTTAGAGCACGTTCAACGGCCAGATAATTAAATGATCTTTATAATTTATACATACTACCAAAACTTATCATGAAATCTCGCCGTTCTTCCAAGAGGTCTACAATCAGGCCCAAGGCAAAGACTGAAACTTTAAATGTACCTGTTGTCGCACCTAAACCGGTAAAACCGGTTTCCAAACCAATGTCTGTATCGGCAACTCGCAGAGTCACACCAGCTGTCCCCACCACCGTACAAACATCGACTCCCCAGAAAACACTGAAGGATCTTATCATGGAATCTAAAAAACATACACTCCCTATCACAAAGACTTCAGCCAAAGAAGAAGATGTGGTAGTACCTCTATCCTCTACTGCTCCTATTGTGAGTATGCTCCAGAATAACCCCCAAAAGAAAATTTCTATAGATGAATTAAAGTCAATGGTTAAAACACAGGGTCCAGAAGGAACTCCTGGGAAGGACGGTGCTGAAGGTCCCAGGGGTAAGGACGGTGCAGAAGGTACCAACGGTAAGGATGGTGTAGCAGGTACCAACGGTAAGGATGGTGTAGCAGGTACCAACGGTAAGGATGGTGTACCAGGTTCCAAGGGTGAGGATGGCGCACCTGGTAAGATGGGAAGTAATGGTAGCAGAGGACCACCAGGAGAAAAGGGTCTATTGGGTCCACAGGGATCAGCCGGTCCTGTCGGAAAACAGGGACTCCCAGGCCCAAGAGGTCCTAATGGGGGTGGAAGTTCGACACCAGGTGTTCCTTCTCATGGAAAGAATGGTCTCAATGGTAAAGACGGAAAGAATGGTGTTAATGGAACCCCTGGAATCGCCGGGGGGGTTGGAGCTACAGGGAAACATGGAAACGACGGTAGAAATGGACTCCCTGGGACAATTGGCGTTGATGGTAAAGATGGTATGGCAGGACCTCAGGGACCCCAGGGACCCCAGGGACCTCAGGGACCCCCGTGTACATGTGGGGAAAAGACTGGTGGTGGAAGTATTCTTCAATCTCTACCAGGATCGACAAATGTCACATACAGTGGTTCCGGGAAGTGGAGGGTAATCATGGAAGATGGAACAGAATTCAATCTTGTGGGTCGTAAAGTGACACAAAAGTAGAATGCGTGAATAAAGATAAAAATAATATAAACTATTCAGTAAACAACCATGAGCGGATTTTTCACTCACACGATAAACCTTCATGATAATTTCCCACAGACAAGGGATTTTCTGACAGGCATGGCAAAAGCCAATAATGTTGATCCCCCTTCCGAAGATGAGATCAAACAAATCGCACAGCGTTACCAAAATGATATTGCGAGGATGAAATCTACATACGGATTCACAGATGCTACAATGATGAGTCTCCATGAAGAATTTGCACACATGTCCGAGGCTATACTTGAAACTCTTAAAAACGACCCAACATTCAAAGACCAACTTGAAGTTTACCAGAAGTATCTCAGAACTTACCCCTATTTATACTTCAGCCTTATCCCCAGGGAGGTTCTAGAGAGCCGTCTTGCAGCTAAATGTGTTGAAGATAATATGCAATTAAGGATTAAGCTTGCAAAGATGAATAAGTGTCTCAGTGATCTCGTTCATCAAATATCGGACCTTCAAGAAATGGCAGGAATACCTCCCATTGCAAAGGTTGTATTTGCAGCCATACCAGACCCTATTATTGCCAGTGAGAGTGATGATTATAAAAAATACAGTGGAGAGGTTGATACATACCACCAGATATTCGAATTTTTCAATAAACAAGAGAACAAGGACAAATTCCAACAATTCCTGATTTCTCCAGTTACCACAATTGGGTCTCTAACAAATGATGACGTATCGGATGATGTATCAAGGGCCGCTCTTATCAAGATGTTGACAGGGTTAACTTCTGGAAAGGGGTGTATACCCCAACCAGGAGACAATGTTGAGAGGGATGAAAATGGAAATCTGAAAGAAGAACCACCGGTCCCAGCCAGTAGGTGCGGAGAAGGTGCTGTACGATTGGGTAACCCCGAGACAGAGGGGTCAAAGAAAACATATGTCGCCAAAAAGGGCACAGATGGTAAAGTTGTATGGGAAATGTTTGGAAAGGGGAAATAAGCTTGATTATTTTGTTTACATTACATTAATAGTAAAATGCCTAAGACTCACAGAAGAACCAATAAATATGAATCTGATTCTGAATCTGTATCAGACTCATGTGATGATTCTGACATGTCGTCAGATTATGAAATGGAGAAGGACACCCCAATATGTGAAATCACAAATGAAGACATTGCACAGGCATTCGCACTTTTCGACTATAGATTAACACAAATATGTAAAAAGATTGGTGTAGATACGTCTGAGACCATCGAGACACCAGGTGATAACGAAGAAACACCCGAAGAAATATATCTCGGAGAATCGAAAGAAGAAACATATCTTGAAGAATCTAAAGATTCTGTGGAATTTACTACTCCTATTTTCCCCCAAGTTTTCAGGGTGCCTATAAATATGGATACTAGTACAGGAAATCCTAAGATTCCTCCTGCAATGAGGAGACTTTTCCCACACAAGTAAACGATGAAATAAGAGACCCTATATTCATGATATCAGAACCTCCTCGAGAGATTCTATATTCTATATCAGATAATTCTGACATTATACCAGGTAGTATCTCTTCATGTATACTAGACTCTGGTATTATTACCGATACATGGTATACTATATCCATAAGGGAGTAGCCATTATCCCTTATAGTCGCTGATATCAAAGCATATGCTTCTGAAAATGTACCGTTTGACAGAACATGTATAATTCGACCAATCTCGTCAGGAGGAGGAGTCCCCGCACACATATAGACATCCTTTTTAGTAATATTCGAACCAATTCCCATAGACATAGAAACCGATTGTAATAGATTTATTACCTTCCTTGTATCTCCATCTGACATAGAAATAATAGTCTCTATAGCATCATCGTCTATATTTACGGATTCTTTCTCAATTATATCTATAGTCTTTTCCCTTAAATCTTCCGATTCAACACCGGCAAATCTAAATTTAGTACACCTAGATTGTAGTGCAGGGATTATCTTGTTTACAAAGTTGCAACATATGCAAAATCTTACATGTAGAGTATGTCGTTCTATTATACGGCGAAGGGCTATCTGGGCATCTATAGTCATAGCATCGGCCTCATCCAATATAACTAATTTAACTATATGATCACCATCTAATACAATACCCTTTGTTTCCACAAATGACAATATCGTAGTCTTTACTACCCCCACTCCTCTTTCATCAGATGCATTCATTTCCAGAACCATCGTGTTGAAATTCTTCCCATACGTTTCCTTCGCCATGGCCATTATTGTGGAAGTCTTTCCTGTACCGGGTGGCCCATATAACAGGAGATGAGGTATATTCTGTATACCACCATATTTAGACAGTGTGTCTATTATATAAGTGTGGCCCTTTATATCACATAGAGATGACGGCCTATGTTTTTCAACCCATGGAAGCATATTCATGGGAATTGTGGGTTATGGCACATTGTATATATTCTATAATTAATATTTAATAATTGATATTATCCTATTCCATTTATACACCCCCATCAACATACCATTATCATACATCGAGAAATATGTTCTTCAGATCAATCAAGGTTATAGGGATTACCTTCCTGGTTTCATGGACATATGTGATAGCATATCTTACCAATTTACCCATCCCAACGAAGGACATTGGGAAAATACAAGTCATCGACTCACTGATGCCTCTGGTTAGAAGTGGAAAATATCCTGGTGACACGAGGAAGAAGTCAGGGACGAGACGACCAGTGTACACACAGAGAACTTCATTCCTATATTATAGTAGGAAGTATGTTGGAGACCCAATGATATGGACAACTCTAGCAATGGGTACTGTTTCCAATCTCCATGAGATGGTTTCTGATAAAAAACAGTCACTGATAGAGTGGGAGATGGAAGACCCTGGAAAATTCCAGGCTCTTCAAGAATATCTCCCTATGGCGTGGACCGATGAAGATAAGGATATTGTTTCATCGCAGGTAAACCAGAACGGCATCTACGTTTTCAAGCCATCAGAGGGATACGACGGAAATGGTATCCAATTCATCAGGGGATCAGATGTGGGAGAGCTTGTCGAGAATACGGAGGAAAGTTCATGGATCATCCAAGATTTCATAAACCCATTCTTGTATCAAAACAAGAAGACTCATTTCAGGGTTATTTCGTTGGTGGTGATCAGGCCAAATGGAGTAAGGGAGTCGTATCTATACAAGCAGATGAAGATGATGTTCGCTCCCAAAGAATTTCATGAGGAATTGTTGTTTGATAAGGAGTTCATGGAGTCAGATGAGTCTACGAATATGCTTATCACTAATCTCCGGACATCGCGTGAGATTTATTTCAAAGATCCGAATACCATTGATAGCGAGTTTGTTCCATGGGACTATGTGCTAGACGTTGAAGAGTCTATCGGGACTGAGAAGTATGAGGATTTTTTAAGCAAGACGGCTACTGTACAGGGAGCTATTTTTGATATCTTGGAGAATGTTCTAGAGTGTAAACCAACGGGTGTGTCTATATACAGTGATGGATGTTTCCACATACTTGCATCTGATATGGCATTTGATAAAAATGACAATCCTTATTTCTTGGAGATTAATGCTGCTATGGGTATTAATGGTCTTTGGAAACCGCATGAAGTTAGGGAATTTTCGGATGGTGTAGCTGCTATTGTGAATCCTCTAGGATCTCCGTATGAGGCAGTCGATGAAGGGAGGTGGATGGAGATTTAAGAGTTAATATTTAATATTTACATTCTTCACTTGTGAACATGGTCTCACACAATTATCTTCAATATGAATCTGGTTAAATATTATGGAAAGATAGAGACTTCTTTTCAACACAGTAAAATCCTTCGTATCCGAAATACAGAGTGGAAAGATGATGTTGTTATCGCGAGGACAGATACGACGGTCTATACATTTCATTCAGATGAAAGATGTGTTTCCATATGTAATTTAACTGGTCCCTCGTGGAAAAAGAGTGATGTATTTAACGTTGTCAGGGGAGTTGTAGACTCTTCTTATTTCAAATGTATTGATAAATCTTTCATTTTCGAGAGTGAAATAGATCTTGGTGTGGGAGGTCCGGAACTACTTCACTGGCTTTTGATCAAAAGTAGTAGAGATGATGTATTATTTAATGAATATGAACCAGAGTTGAATGATGCGCTTATAGTACATTTTTCCACATTCAACAATGTGTCTATTACATCTTATATATACCTGGGGGGTAGAATTGTACATGTATGTGTACCGAAAATTAATATGGAAGCGACATTCGCTGAGGAGGAAGCTTCTCTTGTTGGACGTATCTTCGAGGATCTTCTTGTATGTAATAAAAAACATTAATTAATTAATAATCTACAAAACAAACTGGTATCATCGGTGGGAATCCATGTGTTCTATTCAGGACACGCATTTTAGAATACCTGCTTGCAACTTCTCTTTCCAGGTTATGGAAATCCATCACTTGGTGCAAAATGTGCTCATAACCATTCTTATTCAGGAAAAACATCTTCCTCTTCTCTCTTGCTAGAAGTACAGGATTCCCCACACCATATTCTACAAAATCTGAAAAAATCTGATCATCGTATTCAACACCGTCCTCTGCGCATGACAAAACTGAC
>Ga0308016_10000556_pt1 | contig 18898 bp, 27 predicted proteins | sample Neamet233_FD_203129 | JGI IMG/M metagenome (GOLD analysis project Ga0308016, IMG submission 203129) | Marine microbial communities from water near the shore, Antarctic Ocean - #233 | ecosystem: Environmental > Aquatic > Marine > Unclassified | place: Southern Ocean | collected 2014-07-28
TGGAAGCCTAGTTGCCAGAGCGAATATTATCATGAGGGTGATAAATTTGTGTTCAAAACAAAACAAGGGGTACCTGGTAAATGTCTTAATGACGATAAGCCCGTACTATGGAATGATGGTAGCATAAGATTCACACATAAAGAAAGGTGTGAAACTCGCTCAAAGAAATTACTGCTAGGTAATTATGTTTGGTCAGCTGATGTTGACATTGACTGTAAAACATTTGCATCTTATAGCTGTTTGTATCAGTTACATTGGAGTGACAGCACTGTAGATAATTATGTAAAACTTGGAGTTAACAAATCAGGATATTTTACAATTAACAACGCTAGTATGAAAGATTGCAAATTTACAATACCGTGTAGTCTTAAAATAAAAATAGAATGTCGCGAGAGTTATACTAATGTTGATTATTTTTCTAATGATCAATATATTGGATCTTATAGGAAATTAACTACAGAGTTACCGTATATGAAATTTGGAGTCTATGCTTTTTGTACTAAATCTGATATTACACAAACATATGATAATGTACGAGTTAAATATAATAAATTATGACTGAAGATTTAAAATGGAGCAATTACGATTTTACTAAAATACCCTTTGACGACATTGTTAGTGTTGGTCAGCGTACTTTGCTTTATCGTGACTTATTTACTGTCAGTTGGTTACTTGGCCGCTTCTGTAACTACAAATGTAGCTACTGTTGGCCTTACGCCCGCAGTGATCGTAAAGACCACCGACCTACTGAGCTCTGTCTCAAAACAATAGATGAAATAAAAAGGCAAGCTAGGGAAAATAACTTTAACAGTTTTCACTTCTCCCTCAGTGGCGGCGAGCCTACATTCCATCCAGGATACTTGGACATACTAAAACACCTAGCAGACGATGTAGATAACACTAATTATACTAGTGTACACATGACAACAAATATGTCACGTAATATGAAGTGGCATGAACAGTATGTAGAAGCAGTTAAGCCCTTTCACCGTGCTAGTATAACTGCAAGTTTGCATACAGAGCATGTAAACAGCATTGAAAAGATGCAGGACTTTGCAGACAAGTTAATCTTCTGTCAAGAGCATGACGTACAAGTTACTATTAATATGGTAATGGTACCAGACTGGTTTGAGCGTGATTGGGAGAACGCATTGTTCTTTCACGAGCAGGGTATAAACGTAACACTAAAGCCTCAAAGCGACCCTACAGCAAGCCGAATTGTTGCCGGATATACAAAGGACAACCTAAAGCGTTTGTACAATGGAATGCCGCAACGTGCGTATACAGAGAGTAAGCGCAAGTGGTCAGGTCGTCAAAAGCCTACTTTTGAAATGCCTACAGATGTTAAAGGCAAAAACGATGCTAGTGTTCCCTGGCATATGCAAGTTGAGCTAGAAGCCAAAGACGGCAAAAAGTACTACATGGACCAAGCAGAACGGTTTAATGCCTTTAATTTCAATAATTTCGAAGGATGGGCATGCAATGCCGGTTACAGCGGACTTATAATACGCGAGCCTGACGGTTCGGTAAAAAGGAGTTATTCTTGCCATGATGCACCACTAGGCAACATCGAAACAGGTTTCGAACTGTTTAAGACACCTAAGATATGTATAACTAAAAGTTGCGTAAGTAGTGCTGACAGTAAAATACCAAAAAGGAAAGTATAATGGATTTTAATAAAGTAATTTCTAATAGAACAAATACGTTTACTTGGGACTATACAAAAGAAGTCGATGTACAATTAATTAAAGATGCTATGTACGACAATTACATGAAAGCACCAACAAAAAATTTAAAGTATCCTTTTGTAATTAAAGTAATCAAAAATAATAATTTAGATCGAAGAAAAGAAATAATGTCGATTTGTCATCGTAATGACGACATGGGAGTTGAAACAGATCTTGGTAACCCGCAAGTACTTGCTCCTTATCTTATCGGCTTTTGTCAAAGAAATGTGCTAGACGTAGAAGTATTATATCAGCGTTATACTAGAAACTCCGAATCGGTTATTAGATATGATCATGTAGAGTTTGGTATACAAGCAACTTATTTAATGTTAGGGTTGCAAAGTAGAGGATTAAATACTGGCATTACACAAAATTGCAGTCATAATCCTGATAGAGTTGCAGAATTGTTTGGAGTTGACCAACCAGTGAGATTGATACTAGGAGTAGGATATGCGTCTAACGAACTTGAATATTTAGATCCTAGAACTAATAGTATTAAAAGCGTGCCTTACGATAGAAAAAATATAGATATAGTATATCCAAGGCCTGCATTTAATGAAGTATATAAGGTAGAAAAATAATGGACTTGAAGAAAACAGATAAACACGGAAACCCGTTAAACTTAACTCCACAGGCTGTTACTTCACAGTCGGATTACTATAGCTATTGGAAGAATGATCCTACAAGTTTAGAACCAACAGAGGAAGATATACGGTGTGAACTGCAACTACAAGCTCTTGGAGATTTTGAACAACTTAAAATTAAATTTGATCACGAACTTTTTGAAGATCAAATAGAAGAACAAGCATTTGTACCTTATCTTAGACGAGAAGGTATAAGCAACGACAGAGAAGGACTATTATTAGTTGGACTAGAAGGCGATAAGCCGACAGATAGTTTAAGTAGACCTGAAGCAATTAAACGTGCTGGCCGCATGTTGTATGAATCTGATTTTAAATATCCTACTCAAGCATATAGAGATTTAACTAGTATACAACCTCTTTTAGATTATTGGGGACCGCTCGGCCGTTCTATGATTATTAAAAGTAATAAAGGTGGCTGGTTTCCGCCGCACCGAGATAGCCCGTCATTAACAAGAGATACTTTTAGGGTAATTACATTTTTAGGATGCGGATCGGGAATGGACAGTTACGAATGGTATCTTGGTGATACTAGGCAAACTATTGTTGCTAATCAAACATATTTTGTTGATACTAGAAAAGTACACAGAACGCATAGTTGGGTTGATAACAGTTTGCATTTAATTTTAAATGTACCAAAGACTTGGGAAAACGTTATGAAGTTAATGAGTACAATGAGGTACTATTAATGCGCACCCTAGAACAAATTTCTCACGTAAAACAAGGCCAAGGCGACCCTTACTCAATAAGGGGTATAGTCGATGTTACACGACTGTACAAATATTATATTCTAAATGAAGATAGGGTAGAGCAAAAAAATACAGGTCCCAAAGTACTAAACGTAGATCCTACCGAAGAAGTATTTCAACCTTTAATTGCTTCTTTAAAAGAGGAAGTAGGCGAGTTTAATATTAGGTGTATGCATTACTTTGATGTTACTAATCCGCATATTATACATAATGATGATGAATTTGAATATCCTAATTGTTATAAAGCATTTACTATTCCATTACGTATATATGGTACAAGTAATGATGTTAAGCTAGTAGTTTTTGACCAATACTACTATGGCGGTCCGGCAAAGTTTGTTAACGGCAGCGACATGTCGAAATATCCTGTATATTATAATAAATTTTTAACTGAATATAACGCAGTTGAAGAAAAGTCAACAGCTGGGCTAAATGACATAGAGCTTAGTTACCTAACACACTTACAGTCTAATTGGGTTAATGGATTAAGTGTTAATAAAATGTTGCCGTGGACAGTAGGCGAAGCGTTATGCTTTGATAGCCTAGCGTTACATTGTAGTTCTGATTTCAAAAATACGGGAATAGAACGTAAGATTGGGGTAAGTATATTTACAACAAAGGATGATTATGGAAATTAATAATAAAGGTTTATACATATTAAAAGATGGCGATTATGCAGGCTACGAATTACCAATGGGGAAAGTTATTGTGTGCGGAGTACCGGGTGCTTTTACGCCAGGTTGTACAAAAAGACATTTGCCAGGCTTTGCAAGCAACTTAGACACCCTAGGATGTAAAGTTGTATTTGTTAGTGTAAACGACCCAAGTGTTATGCACGAATGGAATGTTCTACACGGGCATAAAGACATTGATGCTGTTGCAGATCCATTAGCAGTGTTTAGTAAAAGTATTGGTAAAGACATTGACTATGGTTCTACTATGGGCATTCGTTGTAAACGTTTTGCAATGCTTTTACAAGATGGAAAGTTTATCAAGTTTTATGACGATCCGTTTGTGGAAGGCGCATTAAATGATACCTAATATTGCTGAATATCTTGACGTAGATACGCAAACTGAATTATTGCTTTCTTTATACGAAGAAGTAAAAGGTGCCCAAGTAGGCAAAGACTTTAATGTATTTGGCAAGACACCTTTCCAAAGCTATAGTTTAGAATTCAATCAGACCGGTGAACCTACAGGATATGAAGAAATATTTGATCCTATATTATCTCAACATAGGAAAGTGCATCCGCATTATCAGTTTCGGTCAACCGGATTCAATACAGCAGACAGTACAGAAAAAGATGTATTTCCACATACTGACATAGACGAAAACACTGAACATTCTCAAGGATATAATATTGTTATTCCTGTGTTTGGCGCTAGTCGTTTAGATTACTATGAAACAGATCCTGATGAAGTATACTTGCCAGAAAAAAATGCACAAGGCTATCACTACTATCACGAATTTTATGCACAAAGTGAAATGGGACAAGGTACACCAGAGTTTGAAAAGTTTTTAGCTGATAGAAAAATTGGTGAAATAATTGTAGATAGGCCAATACTTATAGATACAGAAACTATGCATAGAGTTGTTATCACAGAAGCGCCTAGGTGTGCATTTGTAACAAGATGGAATAACATACCTGCCATCGACTTTCAATCATTTAAAACTAAAGTAGAATCTATATTAAGGAATTAAAATGAGAAAACAGAGTTTACCAACTATAGCTAATCTAGGATTAAACATTGATCTAGAAAAATTAAGACATGCAACAGATACTCTTGCTGAGAAGTTTGTTGATGTGCGTACAGCAAATCCGGGCTTGTGCATGAACCACGAAGACCTAGTTAAGGACGTATACGATAACTTTGAACAGATAAACCTAACTACGCCTAGTGAAGTATTACCGCACACAGCCAGCATTAAAGAGCGTCTAAGACGCCGCGAGGAGCACTTGTATAGTGTGCCTACTGAAGAATACTTAGGTAGCATATTTGAAGCAATAGTAACACAATGTAAAGCGCCAGCAAGCCGCATACGTATTACTAAACTTGCCCCTGGTAAAACTATACCTTTCCACGTAGACTACGATGTAAGCTACGCTGTACGCTGTATAGTGCCCATATATAGTGGAAGTAATGTTGTAAACTTATTTAAACGTGATGGAAAACTTGAAGCGTACAATCTAGAAGATGGTACTGCAAACTTCCTTAATATTGGTTATCCACATGCTGTTGTTAATATGAGCAACAAGCCTCGTATTGCACTAATGTTTAGCTTAGATGGGACGGATGACATTGCAGGTTTATAATTACACAGATACCGAATTAAAAGACCTTGCAACTAAAATACAAACGCAAGGACTAACAATACTGCACGAACAACAGTTTACTGAATCACAGATTGTAGAGTTCTTTAAACGCATAGGCGAGTGCGAAGCGCCTGGCTTATTTATGAATCCTAAGGATCACCCAGAGTTATTTTTAGTGTCAGATAGAAAAGATGAACACGGCAACAAGACAGGAATGTTTGGCGGTGGTGAACTTGGTTGGCATTCAAACGGCAATAGCAGACATCTTATTGATAAGATTCTTATTGGACTATACTGCATCAAAGGTAATCCAAATACAACTCTTAGCGTATGTAATACAAGCGATCCGTTTTATGACTTGTCAGAAGAGGATCAAGCATATTGGAAAAGTATTACAATTAGATTAAAGTTTCAAAACGATACAATGTATCACCTAGACGATGACGATCCTGAACTTGAGTTTATGAGTAAGAATAAGGGTAGTATTAGACCGCTAGTTGGAACACATCCGCATACAGGCAAAGACTACTTCTACTTTCCTTACCACTTTATTATTAAAGCATGGCAAGGTAAAACTCCAATAGACCATAACGAAATAATCGAACGCTTAAAACCTATTATATTTAAAAGCCGTTATCAAACACATCACGTATTTGCCGAGGGCGATCTATTAATGATGGATCAGTTTACTACACTACATAGGCGTACACCAGTAATGGGCGATAGATTATTATGGAGAGTAGCAAGTGACTATTCAAAAGTCTGAGTTAAGAAAAAATCCGTGGGTAGATGTTCCTTGTCATAGCGATGTCATGAATGTGTTAATGAACCAGCATGCATCAGACACATACTATAAACGCGGCAGCGGTGAAGCAACCAGTGATTTAAATAATGTTGAGTCTGTTCATAGAGAATGGGTGAAAGAAATTATTGACTTAGAACAATTTCCACATTGTTATTTTGTTAACGGTGCAACAGATGCCATTCATCATTGGGTACTTACAGAAAAAAGACCTTGGCAAAAGTTATGCTACGGCGAATACGAATATGCAGATACTATAGGAACAGCAGGACAAGTTACTTGTGATGTACCAGGACAGTATATGGATGAACAAACAGGCCGGTCAGCACTAAAAGGAAATATTGATCCTAACAAACCTTTATTTGTAAGTGTACCTAGTGCCGCTGATGGAAATTATTTTGATGTAGGAAATATACAAGCACCAGTAATACTAGACTGTACATACGTAAGTTCAACAAAAATACAAAAAATTAATGTACCTAAAAATACTGAACAGGTATTTTTTAGTTTTAGTAAAGGGTTTGGATTAGTAGGACAACGATTAGGATTAGTATATACTAAGGAACCACATGCAACTTTACACCGTTTAAAAGAATTTGAAAATTGGAATTATGGTGGCGTAAAAACAATAGAGTTAATAATTTCTAACTTTGCAGTAGATGAAATGTGGAACACGTATAAAGAACAACAGATTAACATTTGTAAAGAATATGATTTTAAACCTGCAGATTGTTTTTTCTTAGCTACAACAAGAGATCCATATTACACACGACGAAGACGCATGCAGTGGAACGATACTGCTAGGGTGTGTATAACTCCCTTAATAGATCAGGAAGGAAATTAAATGGGAAAAAATATATTAAATTACACTGACGAAGAATATCAACAGTTAGTTGCTAACATTGTAAAAAACGGATCAGCTGTATTGCATGATCAAACATTAACTAGGCAAGAACTAGCACAAGCATGTGCTAAAATGGGCGAAGTTGAAGAACTAGACTATTTTATGAATCCAAAAGATAGTCCGCAGATTAGCATTGTGTCTGGAGCAGTAGTAGACGGAAAAGCAATTGGTATGTTTGGTCCTACAGAATTAGAATGGCATGCAAACGGAACTGGTCGCTATAACTTTAAAGAAATTTGTGTAGGGTTGTATTGTGAAACAGAGTGTGTAGATACTGTTCTTAGTATTGTTAACCAGTGTGATGCATTTCAAGAACTATCAGAAGACGAAAAAACTTATTATAGAAGCATTGATATTAATCTTAATATGGAAGGCAAGCGTTCGCAGATATGGAGAGATGACGGTGTATATTCCAAGGCCTACCAAACGGCTGGCGAAGAAAAATTTAGAACAGGGCAAGAACATTATCAAGAAAAAATTGATAGACGTCCTTTAGTTGCAAAACACCCAGTTGACGGTAGAGAATATTTTTACCCTATGTTTATCTATTTGTGGAAAGCATGGTACAAGGACGGTACAGAGGTTAAGAACTTTGACGAGTTTAAAGAAACTTTATACAATAAAGTAACACGGTCAAAGTATATGTTTCATCATGTATTTAGAAAAGGCGACTTACTCTTTATGGATCAATTATCTACAAGTCATAGGAGATCTGCAATTAAAAACAGAGACAGACAGTTATGGAGAACAGCGTTTGACTATTCAAAGGCAGTTGCTGACTACACACCGGTGACGTTTAAATGAACATAGTCGGTATAAGTTTTAGTTACGCAGATAATAGTTTGCAAACTCGCGGACTTACTTTACTGCAACAAAAATTAGATATGCAAGTACTTGATATGCTAAACTTTGACATGCCTATGTGTAACAGTAATAAAAGTGACGGAGTTGTTCCTAACAGTGTTGACAAGTTTATTGCAGTACTTGAAGAAGCTGATGTACTAGTATTTGCTATTAGTGAAGCAACCAGTCATTATTGCGCAGGGTTTAAAAACGCTATGGACTGGCTAGTTGTAAAAGCAAAATTTAATGCAACGCTAGGAACCAATTATGCAATTACAGATAAGCCTATCTTTGTAGTTACTTTTACGCCAACTAAAAATAAACCTAATGGCAGCAGACACTTTGGCATGACTACAGAACTACTAGAAAAATTAGGAGCAACCGTAAAAGAATGCCATTTAATTAATGATTGTTGGAAAACAGTGATTCCGAGTGGTTTTAACGCTATAGAAAGTGTCTTAAAGACGGTTGTGGGGTTTCTGGATAGTTATGTGCCATCTAGTACAAGTATGCACAGTGAAGACGATACAAGCAGTCCTACGTGGTTAAAATCATATAATGAATGGGATCTTGCTTGGAAATACGAAATGAAACCTGTACATAGAGTAAATGGTATTCCTTGGCCTCGTATAGATAACAATAATAAAACTGTTGTCAACGTGCCGTTAAAAGAAGATTACAAATTACGTAGCATGGACTATTTAGATACACCAGAAGCTCGTTGTATTTTTGAAAAACAAGTAGACATAATTATTGAAAACAATATAAAAGGTATTGTTGATGTAGGATGCCGTATTGGTATAATCAATAATATTTTACAAGAACGTGGTTATACAGATTACCAATACATGGGGTATGATACAAGTCCGCAACCTATCAAATACGCTAACGAAATATGGGCAGGATACAATAACATAGAATATAGATGTGCTAGTATGTACGATTCTAACCCAGTTAACTTTGATGTTGATTGTGTGATATGGAGCGGAGTGTTATTATATGATCCTCAAAATCATATGAAACTGTTTAAGGACGTTACTATTAATCAGTATGATGCAAAACATGCAATTATACAAGAACCTTGTCAAGAACAAGATGCAGACAAATGGCTACCTAATATGAAGTTGAATACAATTGAGCAAGATTTGTTTTTATATAACAACTTGTATAATTACAAAGATTGGGTAGTTGAAGCAAATGTATTTTCAGGTCGCAGGAGAATAGCACACATATGCATTTAAAAATTATTCCTTACATTATAGACGGAAAAGAAAATCCTAATATTTCTCTTGATGATATTAATACAAGCAGACATAGTATACAGGCAATGCAACAAGAATGTAGAAAAGACAGATTAGCAGAGAATTATACTAAGTGGCTAAAATTAGATACTATGTCTATATACTGTATTGTGTTAGATACAGACACCAATCGACCTGTAATGGCTACAGGAGCACAACACATGAGCGACAATTGTTGTAGGTTATTTAGTAGGTATTACTTGTTTAATGAATATCGTACTAAGCATACTGATAATTTGTATGCAAAAGTAGATGATTTTGAAACTGATATGTATATGTTAAATGAACTAAAAGACAAATACAAACTATTCTTTTGGAGTCGTGATAAAGGTGCTAGATTTTTTAATCGTATTAAAGCAGTTAGGGCTGATATATTTAATGAATGGAATGTGCATAGTGAGCCTGTAGAAATACTTTGGAAAGATAATATACAAGGTATTATCTATACAGGCGATATAAATTATATAAGTGAATTAGCCTTTAACAAATAGTTTCTCAGCAATCCATCCAGCAGTATCCCACTTGTGTAATCTTACTCTACGGAAGTTATTGTGATGCTGTCTGTGATACCCTTCACCTGCAATAAAGAAGTTAAGCCACGGAACGTCTGCGCCACCGTCAACTTTGTGTCCCACAGTGTTGAGTAAGCCAAATCCTATTTTAGCAAATATGAATGGTGTCAAGCTAAATGCAATCCAGAAGTAAGGACTAATCAACAAGCTAACAACATTTACTACGATTAATATTTTAAGCCAATGCTTATGACAAAACACTAATCTTGGATTAGCATATAAGTCTCTACAATATTTCATAGGAATTTTAGGTATACTCCATGTAGTAAACAACACTCTCCAATACCCGACATGCTTCGCGGCATGCGGATCATTTTCTGTATCACTGTGTGCATGGTGCATTCTATGACTAGCAATCCATCCAATAGGCGTACGAATACACGCTACCATTAGCATTGCTAATCCGATAGTTTCAAACCATACAGGTATTTTAAATTGTTTATGACAGTAATATCTATGCAATAGGATACTAGCACCCCAGTGACTAATCACTTGGCTCCATACTATTCCTATAAGAATTGCAATTAAAATTTCCATTTGTACTCCTACAAATGTATTTATTTGTATTTAAATATGAATTAGATTAAGTTGGCCCAGCCACCGTTTTCGTAGCCTTCAAACTTATTAGTTGTTGTATTATATAACATCATACCGTTAGCCGGTGTAAGAGCGTTACGTTGGGTAGTAGTCATACTACCTAATAATAGTTCACTTGCATCTGTGATGTGTACATTACCGAAAACTTCGAGTCTTGCTACAGGTTCTCTAACCCAACCTGCATAACCCGAACCACCTGTTTCACCACCAATTTGTGTTTTACCGTTTTTCCAAACTTGGAAAAAGTGCCCAAAGTTTGCTGTTCCAGTAGGGTTTGGTGATGCCGCCCAGTAGTCTTTCACTACACCAACAGTCCAATAAGGTGTTACATCATCTTCACCAAATACAATTCTACCTAAATTATCTTGGTCAGCGGCTGCTCCTGCACCATTACGATTTCTAAGGTGTAATGTTCCTTGTGCATTGGCGCCTTCAACCCGCATTATAGGCGTAGTCATTGTTCCAGCAGTAGTAATGTTGCCGGACAGCGTGATATTTGTACCAGTAATTACTCCTGTTTGTGCGTCAATAATCTTTGTACTATTATCAGTGTATACACCACCAAGTAGGTTACCTTCTAAGTCACCAGTAAACAGAGCTTGTCCGCTAACAGTACCAACGTTAACAACTGTCTGAACGCCGTCTTCTGACAGTACATCGCCTACTAGACGACCGGTAATTAGTTTAGTAGCAGTGTTAACCATTACTGAACTATCATCACCTATGATGTTAACATTAAGATCTTCTCCGCTACCTTCTGGTCTTCCAGCAACCCATGATGTGCCGTTCCATAACAGCGACTCGCCTGTTAGTGGAAGTGCGTTAACATTTGTGAGATCGTTAAGTGCCGCAGGCGCATTTTGTGCGGCTGTAATCCATGCACTACCGTTCCATTTAATAATGTCGTTAGTATTTGGACTTGGAGCAGTAACGTTTGCCAAGTCATTTAATGTTGAAGTACCAGCAGAAGAATCAACAACAATACCACCACCTGTGGATCCGTCTCCTACATATAGCTTCTTGGTGTCTGTTGCATAGAGCAGTTCGCCTTCTAAAGGTGTTATACCCTGGCGTTGGCTGTCTGTGCCTCTTCTAATGCGTAAACTCATTTGGTAACTCCTGATAATCTATTAGTAACAGTATTTATCATTTAGCTTTACTTTCCTTTCTTAAGAAAGTGCTTAGTGCGTCTTTGCATATCGTGCTTAACTTTCTTTGTGTTTAGTCTAAAGTCTACGCTATCAATTTCAGATTCGTATGCGTCTAACAGTTCTTCTAAACCAAACTCTATTTCGTCTAAGTCTTCTGGGCCTTTGTCTGCATCTATAGCAATCTCCCATACCTTGCCATCTGTAAATTTAACATAAACAGCTTCAAGGTATGCAAGTGGTATAGTTTTAACATCAATATCTTTAAATATTTCGGGCCAAACTTTGACGACATCGGGGTGTAACTTGCCGTCTCTATTGGCCACTAGGCTTAGCCGCCTTAGTAACTTTAGCAACTTTTGCTTTTTTTACTGTCGGTACTAAGTCTTCTGCCTGTCTACGTAATGCGGCAGCTTCTTTGCTCATACGATCTGCTTGTGAACGAAATTGTGCCGCAAGTATATCGTCGGTCAATACTTCATCCGTTGTTGTCACAGCTTCATCCATTGCAGCCGTTGTGTTTGTATATGCAGATGCGGCTTGTGCAGAGGGCACTGTTTGCTCTGGTGCATTTGATTTAGCACTAGGATTATTAGGATCTTTAAGAGCTAAGTCAGCAATGGTAATACCTTTTTGGTCTGCCATGATCTGATTAAGTTCTGCAAGGTTAATACTAGTTTGGAAGTTAGGAGTCATTTCAATAACTTTAGTTTCCAACTTCATTAATTTACCAGTTGCACTAAAACGTGCAAGCATGTTTGCTCCGTCTGGTAATTTAGTTCGCATCATAGCTGAGCCAAGCTCGTATTCGCTTTGTCCTGTTGTACTATCAACTAGACTAATTAATGCATCGTGATCACCTGCTTCAAGGTTCTCAGTCATGACTACTAAGCAGTGTTCAGGGTCATTAGGAATAACTCTAAATGCTACAATTGCTTTACGGTTGTTAGTAGTAAGCCTACCAACGTGTTTAATATTAGATGCCATATTTATTATGCTCCTTCTGGACTCTGGGGTTGCTGTGCGGCAACTGCCGCTAAGAATGAATCCAATTTGTTATAAGTTTGTCCGATTTGAACCATTTCATTCGGTTTAAACGCACCACGTGAACTAGCAACATCAATGATAGTTTTAAGTGCTTGCAAATCTTGTACTGAAAGATCTGCTCCTTGTTGTTGTGCCGCAGTTGCAGTTTCGTCTACGGGTACTTCTTCTACAGGTACTTCTGTGTTTTCGGTCATATTTTTAAACTCCTATATTGTATATATGCGTACTTTATTTAGTTATACTTCAAAAGTGGACAAGCCAACATGAAATAACTTAATTCTTTGGGATTTTCGAATCCTATCTTAAGAACATTACTATATTCTTTGTCAAGGCTGTGGCCTATATAGTACCTACCTTTAAGGTTACCTTTAACCCAATTGGTCATAGCCTCAGTTAAGTTATATGACATAGGTACTGTACAGTATTCAAAATGGGGTGGCGGAACCGATAGTGTCCTTAAATTAAATACATTTAATGGATTAGGTTCTTTAAGCACTATACTGCCTCATCGTAGTGTACAGATGCACCAAACGGACTTTCAAGATCTTTATCTCTGTTTGAATGAATAACAAACAACGTATCACAGTAGTCTGGATCGCCCCATGAATCCCAAGCATAACCATCTGTAAACATAATAAACTTCTTAGGCTGAATATCATTCTCTTTCATATATTCCCAATTGCACATAAACTCTGTGCCACCACCGCCCATAATTTCGTATTCTGTTAGTTCGTCACCACCTGACGGACTAAAGTCTTGTTCGTTATAAACCTTAGTATCGAAGCACCATACTTTAATAGCATAGTCTTGGTACTCATCCATAATGCCGTTAATTTCACCTAAGAAGTCTGCTCCTGTTTGATCACTAATCGATCCAGACATGTCAAGTGCAATGCACAAATCAATAGTGTTATCAAAGTTCATGCCAGGTAAAATAGCATTAGTGTGCCAACCTTTTCTGCTAGGACGACTAAATGTAAAGTCATTGCGTACAGTTGATTGTATTGTTTGACGTATAATTTCACGCCAATTCATTTTAGGTTCTGTAATATCTTTGATCATACGTGCAATCTCGCCTGGAACATTACCTGTACCAGCGGCTTGTGCAGATGACATCATGCTTTCTTTAATTTCGTCACGTATTGCTTTAAGTTCGTCTTTAGTGTATGTTGGGCGTCCGTCTTCTCCGCTTTCGTTTCCTGCAGGACCTTTTTGTGATTTGCCTTCATCACCGTCTGGAGACTTCTCCCAATCAATATGTTCGTCAAGCATTTGACCTAGTTGTTTTAATTCTTCTTCGTCATACTTGTCAAAGATATCATCGTATACTTCTTCTGAAGTCCACTTGTCGTATTTAAAGTCTTGGAAGATTTGAATTTGATCTACAGGTTCACCAATACGATCACGTACTAATACATTATTAACAAGATAGTCACATGCAATATTATAAATTTGTCCGTCACGGTCTTCACGTCTTGTAATGTGATCAAATACACAGTGTAGTATTTCATGTGCAATAACAAACTCAATCTGTTTGTTTGTAAGCATATTAAAAAATTGTGTGTTGTAGTAAAGAGTCTTGCCATCAGTTGCCGCAGTAGGGCACCAAGTGTCACAGGTTTTAACAGCCATTCGTGTTGCCATGTTACCAAAGAACGGATGTCTAAGTAACAGACCTACACGGGCTATAATTACACGATCGTGTACTTCTACTTGCATAGTAGCAAGCTCTTCTGGTGTAAGATCTTTGGGTGTAAAGCCTTTAGTTTCGATGCTCATTGCCATGTTCTCCTTATTACTATACATGTATTATAGCATTGTTCTACTACCTTGTCAACCGAAATGGATAGGTAGGACGCCTAAACGCCCTACCACACATACTAGCTATTTGCGGCTTGTATGTACTTACCAAAACGCTCGTGGAACTCATCAAAACAGTCAACTTCATCTGGATCGATTGGAAGTTGATATTGTGTAATAGCAAGGCGAATGCCCATTACAACTAGTTCTGTTTCAAAGTTATCCATAGCAAATCGCAGGAAGTTACTAACTTTTTCATCAAACTTTTTATCGCCTTTATCTGATGCTTCTTTTAGCTCATAACAGAGTGAAACTGTTAAGGAATACATGGCACTGATTTCTTTAGTATTCAGCTCTTTTACTTTTCCTGCAAGTATATCAGTTGGGTTAGGCATGCTCGAAGCAACTTTGCGATGAGCCATAAACTTGACAGCCAAACCTTCTCCAACTGAACCACTAATCAAATCAGTGGTTGTTTCATCGTCGTCGTCCTCAAGTAGTTCAGATACAAAAGACCATGAACGAGGCGTAGCAAAAGCTCGACTAGGTGAACGCGGATCAAAGTCGTAAAGGTCTTTCTTAGCAAAAGTAAGATAACCTACTACGTCTCTGTGTATATCGTTATTAACTGCCCACTGGAACCAATCGTCAAAATCAACACGTAGTTCTAAGTGAACAAAGCGGTTAGCCAACGGTGCTGGCATTTTATATGTAACACCTTTATCGGCGTCACGGTTACCAGCCGCAACTAGCAACACATTGTCTGGTAGCTTGTATTGTCCTACACGACGATTAAGAATTAACTGGTATGCTGCCGCTTGTACTGCTGGCGCTGCCGAGTTCATTTCATCTAAAAATACAACTACAAAATCAAACTGTGCCGCAAACTCTTCTGTTGGAAGTTCTGCAGGAGGTGCCCATTTCATTGTATTATCCTGTTCGGAGTAATACGGCATGCCCTTAATATCTGTTGGATCCCATAGTGACAAACGAATATCAATTAAGTGTGCCTTACCTAACTCGTTTGTAATTTGCCCAATAATATCAGACTTACCAATGCCTGGAGGTCCCCATAAAAATAATGGACGCTTCTTCTTAAAAGCACGTTTAATGCTCTTCTTTGCTCCATTTGGAGTTACTTGCCTTGTTACTAAACTTTCCATCTTGTATTCCTCATTAAGTTATCAGTGCCTAGCTTTAAACTATACATATATAATAACATTACTGCGGTAATATGTCAACCTTTATTTTGTCTATTAAGTGCCTTTGTTATACCGTACTTACGAACGTCTCCGGAAAAGAGACTTATTTCGACTGCCTTCCGTTCGTCCGTTACAACCATGCCGCCTCTTCCTAACCACCAAGGACAGTCTATAAATTGGTCTAGCCATATAATAGAATTTGTTGTTAAGCTAAAGTCTTTAGGAAAAGGAACATCAAACGTTGCTAACTCTACATCTTCAGTTACTACCCTGATACCTTCATCAGTAAGTCGTAACCCGCCTGTAGCTTTAACTCGTGTGTTCTGCCACCATATAGGAGTATACTCTTTTAGGGTAGCTTCGGTAATAGCAATGCCTAACTGTTTTAAGAATATTTTAGTATATGTTTCTTTCCAGTTCATTCTTCAGTAACTACTTCGCCGATAGTAAGTTTATGTACAGCAAAGTCCTCGCAATTAAACATATCATTTAACTTCTTAGCAAGGTTATGTGCATGTCCTGGATTTGAGAAAGAGACCTTTTTGTATTTAGGTCCCGGGTAATTTGTAAGTATGTTAGAGCTTTTTAAGTTAAAGGGTTCATCTTTATAAAACACAGACCAAATAGCTTCAGCAACTAATACTTGCTCGCTACGATATGTTTTTTTGTTAATGTGCTCTAAAATTACAGTTGGTTTTGGCCTACTCATATATGCGTTCCTTTTAATTAACTACGTATATATTTAGCCTTTTTTCATTAAGTTAGTAGTTTACTTCCAGTTAGTCCCGCCATTTAACTGTACTTCTATTACTTCGTCTGTACTTGATCCTGCATTTTCTTTAACAAACAATTCTAAATCGCCGTGTAGTCTAGACATTACAATGCCTAGTGTATATGCAAGATTCTTTGCCTGCGGCATAGTCAGCTTAACTTCTCGGGCTTGACTAGCCTCAGCACTTTTAGTCTGTTGGATAAAATTTTGTATTGCACTAGTGTTTAGTGGTTCACTTTGAGTTGACACGTGACAACTCCGTTCGCATTTCAATATCTGTTTTAAACGGACCACTATAGTTATAACGTTCAATAGTAATTAGTTTAGGACAAAAGCTCTTAACCCAGCCCTTTTCAAATTCAATACAGTAGTGACCTGCGCAATAGAGACTCTTGCTCTTATTGCTCTTTGTAAACAATGGTAGCTTATTCTTTAAGTCGTACATAGGATTAAACGGAACACAACTAGTCGGATAGCCATGACAGTCTTTTTCGCCTTCTTCTGGAGCATCTCCAGCAGTCCAATTGACTTTGCCTACGCTGTTTATTAACTGATCAAAACTCGAATATACTTGCACACCGTCACTGCAACTATATGTATAACATTCTTCATTTGCACTTAATGTGCCTACCTTTGTACCGTTTTCTTCAACGATCCAAAACTTATTTTTTAAAACTTCTTTTGCTTTTATTGTCATGCTGGGTACCTCGCTTGTAATGGTTCTGCAAAAATTGCCGCCTGGTCTGCAACTCGTTGCATGTCCCACTTAGCACAAAACTTCATAAGACGCATACCTACTTGTGTAATTGTCTTAGGAGTCATATGTTCTTCAACTACGTGATCAAGTATCTCTCTAACGTCTGCAGGTTGTGCAGTTAAGTCGCATAATACTACGTTACGCTGATAGTCATCAAGCACACGATGTTCAGCACCATTATGATCAGTCCAACGTTGTAGCATCATGTTATTCCAGTTGTAGCCTTTAGTGCCTTTGTCTTCATATGCTTCAATAAGACCAACCTTGTTTTTAGTACCTTTCTTACGTACACCAGGATAAGCACTAAACACGTTATCACTAGTATCACCACGCATACACTTTTCAAACAACATAAAGTCAGGATGCGGTGCAGGCTTAGGCTCTTGTGTCTTCTTATCAATAACTTCACTACCGTCATCGTTAAAGTAGCCTTCGTGCGTGATAGTTACATTAGCAATGCCATTGTACTGCCTACAGTTAGGACTAACAAGTTGTGCAAAGTCGCCGTCTGTACTAATAATAACATGATGATCATTAGGATGTGCTTGTACCCAACCTGCAATAAGATCATCTGCTTCTAAACGTTTGTGTTGCATAACAGTACAGTTAGTCTTCTCTGTAACAAAGTTCTTAAACTCGTCAAAGATCTCCCAAAACGCAGTATCTTCATCTGCTTGTGTAGGGGTTAGTTTATCACGTGCTACTTGCCTGTTACGCTTGTAAGGCTCGTAATAGTCTTTGCGCCAGCTACGACCTTCTAAGCAGAACACAACATGATCAGCGTTAAAGTCGCGCCATGCCTTTTTAACACTGTTAAGTGTAATGTGTAGCGCCATACCTACTTTAGTATCAATATCGCCACGTACTACATGCCGTGCTCTAAAGAAAGTATTTGCTGTGTCTACTAGAATGTATGTGCTCATATTAACCTCTATTGTAATTTATACTACTATTATAACATTGTTTCTGATTGCTGTCAACTAACTTCTGACTTACCTTTTTCAATCGGAACTACGTTAATATAGCCCATATCTCTATCAACTGATTCTGAACCTTCTTCTAAAATTTGCGACACAACAGTTTTAAACCACCCGTCTACAATTTCTTCATTAGTTTCACCGCTGTATCCTGCATCAAGTAGTTCTTCAATAAACTGATTGTTCCAGTCGATCTCAAAGAACCCGTTCTTAATGTTCTCTGGATTTACTTGTGTGTCAAGTACAGCAACCCATGCTTTACCGAGTCGAGTAGCTTCTTGTTTCTCTAAGTCCAAAGCCGCTCTACGATTTGTTTCTAACTCGTCAAACTCACCTTCCGGTGTTTGTGCAACTTCTTCTTTCTTACCTGTTAACTTATCAAACCATTTCATATTAATCCTTTCTCTCTTAATTCATCGTCTAAGGCTTTCTTTTTTATAGGAGCCTTCATTGCTGTTTCATGTTCATCGTTAATGTAATTGGGTGCCCCAGGCATTTCCGAATAAGCTGATGTGTAGTCTAGAACTTCCAGTTCTACCTTTTCTTTCTTTTTAAATAATGATGATATAAATTTAAACATACTTTAAGTTCCTATTGCATTACCAAACAAGTAAACATGTACACGAGCCGCTACGTTATAACCTCGTTTAAATGCCATCTCTGCTACTGCTCCTGCACTAGCTTCTTGTTCTTCTGACCTTGCACCTACAGGCATAACCCAAATTGGCCACATAACGCCTGCTT